>ENA-ORBV01003381-ORBV01003381.1-microbial-mat-metagenome-genome-assembly--contig:-NODE-3381-length-31978-cov-6.725589_pt1 | contig 31978 bp, 31 predicted proteins | sample MGYA00237777_ERZ505514 | MGnify/ENA primary metagenome ERZ505514 (study PRJEB26160, sample SAMN06269048) | microbial mat metagenome | isolation source: Oligotrophic lake microbial mat | place... | reverse complement strand
CCGGACGGAGGCGGCCGCGGGGGTCGGTGAGGGGGTCGGGGGCGGTGTTGCCGTCCTCGCCTAAGGCCATTTGATCGTTGGTTTTAGCATCCTGTAGGCCTGCGGCATGGCGGGCGGAGAGCTCGCGACGGTCCGCGGGGTTTATTTGCTCGACGACATCCTGCCATTCCTGCACCAGCGTGGCACCTTGGCGGATGAGCAGGTTCGGGCCCCAGCTTTGGCGGGAGGTGATGTTGCCGGGCACGGCGAAGACTTCGCGGCCTTGATCCATGGCGAGGCGGGCCGTAATGGCGGAGCCGGAATATTGCGCGCCTTCGACGACGACGACGCCGACGCTCATACCGCTGACGATGCGGTTGCGGATGGGGAAGTTCTGGGGGTAGCTGGGTGAGCCGAGGGGGAATTCGCTCACTAACAGGCCCTTTTGCGCGATTTGCTCAGCGAGGCGGCGGTTCTCGGCGGGGTAGATGACGTCAACGCCGGAGCCGAAGACGGCCACGGTGTCGCCCTCAACTTCGAGGCAGGCTTTGTGGGCCGAAGTGTCGATGCCGCGGGCCATACCGGAGACGATGACGAGGCCGGCGCGGGCGAGGTCCTTGCCGAAGCGTTCGGCGGCCAGCGTACCGTAGGCGCTGGGGGCACGGGTGCCGACGATGGCCACGGCGACGCGGTTGAGCAGGTCGTTGCGGCCGCGGGTGAAGAGCATCAAGGGGGGATCGAAGATTTCGCGTAGGCGGGCGGGGTAGCGCGGGTCGACGACGGTGACCAGGGTGGTGCCGGTGGCCTTCAAGCGTTCCTGCTGGCGGACGGCGTCCTCGAAGACGCAGCCGCTGGCGATGGTGCGGGCGAGGGAGCCGGAGAGGCCGAGGCCTTCAAGGTCGGAAACGCCGGCGCGGAAGAGCGCGACGGGGGTGCGGAACTTCTCCAGGAGGTCGTGGCCACGGCGGGGTCCGAGGCCGGGGACCATGCGCAGGGCGAGCCAGTGGAGCTCTTCTTCAGGAGTGAGTCGGGTAAGTTCGGGAGTCGCGATGGCAGCCATTCTTTAATAAGTGGAATTCGCGGGCGATTCTTCTCATTTATTTTGCGAAAAAGATTGGCAGGTGTTGAGTTTGTCATCATATTGACCAGGAGCGGGTACCAGTTTCGAGTGCTTTCGCCGTAAATTCTCTATAAGCCGTTGAAAGTAAAATACTTACACCATATCGGGGGCATCCACGCGCATCCCCGGTTTTCCCTTTAGGTTATTGATAATATGTCACTTAACCTAAAAAGTAACTCTCCTCTTCGCGAGCCAGCGGAGGTCAGGGTAGCCGATTTCGGGTATCGCCTCCGGCCTCTCGTTTTGGGAATATCGTCCCTCAGGAGTGTTGAACTTGAGAATCGCGAAATGGTTTGCCGTTGCGGGCGCAGTCTACGCCCTCTACGCCTTCGGCTTCTTCATCGTCATGCGGCAAGCGCCGGAGAAGTTCACCAGCGTCATCGCCGGCTTGCCGATGCCGATCATGATGACGATTCCCTTTGAGAGCCTATGGTCGGTCGCGCGCGGCGGGACGATCGCGGTGGGTGCCAAAGCCCCGGAATTCGCCCTCGAAACCTACGACCGCCAAGGTCGCGTGCGGCTCAAGGATCGGCTGGCCGCCAAGCCCGTCGTGTTGGTCTTCGGGAGCTATACTTGACCGCCTTTCCGGCGGGAGGTTCCCGCCCTCAATGCGCTCTACCGCGAGTATCGTGACCGCGTCGATTTCTTCGTCGTCTACATCCAGGAGGCCCATTCCACCGATGGCTGGCAATTGCCCGTCAACGTGCGCGAGAAGGTGCTTTTTGCCGATCCGCAGAACGAGGACGAGCGTTCGCACGTCGCTATGTCCTGTGTGCGCGACCTGAAGATCGAGCTGCCGGCCTTGATCGACGATCGCCAAAATTCGGTCGAACGCGCCTATACCGGCTGGCCCGATCGGCTCTATCTGATCGACCGGCAGAGTGAGGTGCTCTTTAAGTCGAGACCGGGTCCTTTCGGATTTCATGTCAGTGACCTTCGCGCGGCGGTGCAGTCTCTCGTACAATAAAGAGGTGAACCGGCGCACGCTTATTTTGGCTCCTTTGGCTGGCTTGGCATTCGGTGCCGAGGCGCCCAAGTCCGTGGTGCGGGGAAAGTTTGCCGCCGTGGGCCAACTGGCAACGCCCAAGGGCAAGGTGAAGCTATCGGGCGACCCCGAGACCGAGAAGGTGCTGGGCGATCCGCGGCTGAATGGCATGGACATTGAGGCGCTGGGACGGTTTACGAAGGACCGTGAATTCACCATTAGCCCGATCCACGAACGCGCCATTTGGGCCTATCAGGGCGGGCAACGCTTGATGGTGACCTATTGGTGCGACGTCTGCTACATCCGCACCTACGCTCCCGGCGAGTGCTGGTGCTGCCAGGACGATACGAAGCTCGATTTGAAGGATCCGAACTCGAAGGATCCGACGCCGTAGCCGTTTAGAATGAACAACTCCCGGGTTCGTTTCGTCTATTCTCTCCTGTAACTCTAGCCCACAGCGTGAGCTGTGGGCTGATGTCGGAATGCAGGAGGGGCAGGGTCGTCGAGACCAAAATGAGGCTTAGCCGAACTCGAAACCCGCGCCTGCGTATTGGCGTTCGCTGGTCGGCTTGAAACGGCCGCGGTACATCCGCATGAGTGAGCGAGCCGGCCGGAAGCCTTCGGGTGCCGGACCCATGCGGTCGAGCAGAAACTCCCCCGGTTGCTGCCCGGCGAACCAGATGAGGAGCGGCTCGCCTTGGCCCACACAGGGTCCGAAGAAGGGCAGGACGCGGCCTGGGCGGGCGTAGGCGAAACTGCCGTCTTCGAGGCAGGCTGGCGGGCCCAGTGAGGCCAGTAGCTCTGAGCGATCGGCTTCGAAGGCATCGGTGCCCGGCTGGCCTTTGCTGGCCTGGTCGCCCTTGGGCGGACGGCCGACGTACCTCGTGATGGGGCCTTCGTCCTTAAAGCCGAGGCGGCGGTAGAGCGGGGCGCCGAGATCGGTGGCGTCGAGTTTGACGAGGGCGCAGTCGCTCAAATGGGCGAGGGCGGTGGTCATCACTTGGGTGGCGAGTCCGCGTCCGCGGTGGCTTTGGGCGGTGAGCACCATGCCGATCCAGGCGAGGTGATTCCCGTAACGGATGGCGGAGGTGGTGGCGACGAGTTGGCCTTCGTCGTCGATGCCCCAAGCCGTCGCCAGGGTCAGGACGCGGTGCCAGTCCTCGGCGGTCTGGTTCCAGCCGCTGGCGGTGGAGAGGGCGAGGCCTGAGTCCAGGTCGTCGAGAGTGAGTTGCCTTAGGCCAGCCAACGGTCTCGATGCTCCCTGACAAAATCGTCGTCGTTTAAGTGCGGATATTGGCGGTAGACGCGGTCGATTTCGGCTAACTGGCCGGGGGAAAGCTCCTCGGCGGCGTCAAGGCACCAGCGGCCTTCGAGCAGGCCTTGGCGACGCAGGACCTCGTGCAGGCCGGCGATACAGCCATGGAAACTATTAGCGGCGTCAAAGAAGGCGGCGTTTGCGTCGGTGACTTCGCGGTTGAGGTCGATCCAACTGCGTGGCACGTCGACGATTTGTTTGGCCAGGGCTAAGTGCTCAACGGCGCGTTGGGTCCAAACGGACCAGTGGCCGAGTAACCCGCCGGCAAAGCCGCTGACTAAGTCGAGCAGAATGTTATCGTCGTTGCCGGTGTAGAGCACGACGCCGGTGCCCGCGTCTTCCACGGCGCGTTGGACGTCAAGGGTCTGGTAACGATTGAAGGGCGCGACCTTGATGGCCACGACGCCCTCGATTTCGGCGAAGCGCCGCCAAAAATCGTAGAGCAGTAAGTGTCCGCCGACAGCGGGTTGTAAGTAGAAACCGAAGACGGGAATAATTTGGGCGATTTCTTTGGCGTGAATGAGTAAGTCGTCGATGGGGCCAGGGGGCAGGCGCAGTAATCCGGCGTCGTAGCCTAAGTCGCGCGCTAGCCTGGCTTCTTTGAGGGCTTGCTTCAGGGGGCCGCAGACGCCGGCAATTTTCACCATGCCCGTCGCCTCGGCGGCGGCTAACTCGAGCACCGGTTGGAGTAAGCCCTGTTCGCGAATGGCGAATTGGGTGGTGTGGACGCCCACCGCGACACCGCCCGCTCCGGCGTCGCAATAGTAACGAGTCAGTGCTTTCTGTCGGCGCTCGTCGAGCGTACGTTCGGCGGTCAGGGCCAGGGGATGAGCCGGAATTACTAAGCCTTTTCTTAGACTTTCGCGTAAGTCCATTAGAATTTCCCATCCCGGACGGCGAAGTGGGTGGGTTTGGCGAGTAACCGACCGCCTTGGGTGAGCCATTGCACGACCCAGTCGAGCAAAGTTTCGGTACTCACTCGCGGGGGGCCGAATAACTTTTCGGAGAGTTGAGCGTTGCTCAGTAACGCAGTTTCTGCTGGTATCCCGGTAAAAGCCGGAGTTACACCCAGGCGTTGGCCGATGGCTTCGGCGAGTTGCTTCACCTCAAGGGTGTCGACGCCGGTTACATTGAAGGCCGCGGGCGGGGTGGCGCAGAGGTGAAAGGCGCGGAGGCAGATCGAGTTCGCGTCGCCTTGCCAGATTACGTTGACGTGGCCCATGGTGAGGTCGATGGCCTGGCCGGCCTGTACTTGGCGGGCGATATCGACTAAGACGCCGTAGCGTAAGTCGACGGCGTAGTTGAGCCGGAGCATGAGGACGGGTGTGGCCTGGGTGCGCGAGTAATACTCGAAGACCCGCTCGCGCCCTAAGGCCGATTGGCCATATTCGCCGACGGGGGCGAGCGGCATATCTTCGGTAGCTCCGCCGCCTGAGATGGGGACGAGCGGATAGACATTGCCGGTGGACCAGGAGATGATGCGGGAAGTCGCATAACGCTGGGCGACTAAGCCCGGTAGGACGGTATTGGTGGCCCAAGTGGGCGAGGCGTCGCCGGCGGTGCCGAATTTCCGGGCGGCTAAGTAGATGACGTAGGCGGCGTCCGGAAGTTGGTCTAATGCGTGGTAGGCCAGTAAGTCGCTGGCGATTGTCGCGATGCCTTCGCGTTCGAGTTCTGGCCGTAAGTGAGCCTCAGAGAAGCGAGCCACAGCAATTACGTTTAAGTGCGGCGCGGCCCGCTTGGCGAGACGAGCCAAACTCGGCCCCATCTTGCCGCCAGCACCCAGCAGTAAAAGGTTGCCGTTCAGCTTGGCGAGTGCCGCCTGGTCCGCCTCGGAAGGCGTGGCGAGAAGTTCTTCGAGTTCTGCTTCGGTGGTCGGGCAGGTCATTGATTCTGATTCTCTCACGGAGGCGGATCGAATCTGGTAGCATCGAATTGAATGCGAAAAAGGAGTCAAGTATGATCGACATTAGCGAAGACATCGAATCCCTCACCTCTTTCAAGCGGGACTCGGATCGCCTGATGAAGCAGATGAAAAGCACCGGCCGTCCGGTGGTGTTGACGGTGAACGGAAAAGCGCAGGCTGTGTTGATGAATCCCAAGGCTTACCAGCAAATGGCGGACCGATTGTCGACGCTTGACTCTATCGCGCGGGGCTTGGCCCAAGCCAAGCGGGGCGAGTTCATGACGGTTGACGAGTGCTTCGATCAATTAGAGGTGGAAGATGTCGCGGCTGGATTGCTAATTAAGACGAAGAAGGCTCGTCAGGCCCGCTAGCCCGTCGCGTCAGCGACGGGGTCACATTTGCCGGGGAAGTGCCGCATTTACTGACCAATGAAAGGGCCTGTGTGACCCATCGCTGACGCGACGGGCTAGAGGATGACCGTGCGGATGCCGTGCAGGAAGATGCGCCGCTCGCTGTAGAGTTGTAAGGCTCGGGCCAGGACGCGGGCTTCGGTATCTCGGCCCAGGGCTTGCATCTTTTGGGGCGTGTAAGTGTGGTCCACGTGGACGGTTTGTTGCTCGATGATGGGGCCTTCGTCTAAGTCGGCGGTAGCGAAGTGGGCCGAGGCACCGATGATCTTTACTCCGCGTTCATATGCCTGGTGATAGGGTTTGGCGCCCTTAAAGCTCGGCAAAAAGGAGTGGTGGATGTTGATCACTCTACCGGCGAATTTCTGGCATTGGTCGTCCGAGAGAATTTGCATGTAGCGGGCTAAGACGACTAACTCGGAATGGGTGGATTGCACTAAGTCCGCTACCTGGGCCTCTTGCGCAATCTTGGTGGCGGAAGTAACCGGTAGATAGTGGAAGGGGAGGCCGTGGTCTTCGACTAACTTGCGGTTGGTTTCGTGGTTGGCGGCGACGGCGGTGATGGCGATGGATAAGTGATTGGTGCGCCAGCGGTAGAGTAAGTCGTTGAGACAGTGGTCTTCTTTCGAAACCAGGATCAGGGTGCGAACGGGCTCGGCTTGGTTGTCGATCTGCCAGTCCATGGAGAATTTGACGGCGATGGCTTCGAAGTGCCGGGCAAAGAGCTGGTCGGCACCGGGCTCGAGGGGGGCGTAAACGACGCGCATGAAGAAACGGCCCGACAAGGGGTCATTAAATTGGGCGGACTCTTCGATGTTACAGCCGCAAACGCTTAAGGCGGTGGCGACGGCGGCCACAATGCCGGCGCTATCGTGACAATGGAGTCGGAGAATATACATTTAGCGGGGGCTCAGCTTCGGCCAGGCGATTTCGATGCCTTGCGCGATGAGCCGGGCCTGGAATTCGGCGAGGCGTTTAGGATCTTTGCGGATTTGTCGCGGCGTAGTTTTGACGCGGAGGGCCTCGGCGGCTAACATACCGGCCGATTCGCCGATATTCCACTCGACGGGATGCAGCCGGTAACAGCCGTTGGTAATGTGCGTGGTGCCGAGGTTCTTACAGGCCGGGAGTAAGTTCTCGAGACGTTTCGGCAATAAGGCACCCAGGGGAATTTGAAAGGGCAGGGAACTAACGTCGATGTAGTTATCGCCGCCGGAGGAGGGATGTAAGTCGATGCGGTAACTGCCGACGCCGACCGAGTCCGCGAATACTTCGGCCGCTTCGCCCTTACCTTCCTTCTTCCGGATGTCGGTACTGACGTGTTGCTCGGCGATGGTGAATTCGGCTTGAATGCGGCGTGACTCGCGGATGTAGGGGTATTTGGCGAGGCCGTCGTCGGTGCCGGTGATATCGGGCCGGATGCGCAGGCCGGGCCAGCCTTGTTTGCCATCCTGCCGGGGGGCTTCGGTCTGCATCCAATAGAGCAGCGAAAGGCTTAGCTGGCGGCCGCGTTCGAGGTGCTTGGCCGCCTCGTCGGTTGGCACATCGATCAGGTTTCCGAGCCAATAGTCATTCTGCGGCCAGTTGACGAGTGAGATGTCGCTGCGCAGAAAGCCGGGCTCGAAATGCTGCTGGCGGGCGATGCGGCGGTAGATCCAGAGGTTGAGTTGGTTGGGTTGGCTCGCGTCCTCGGTGGGGTCGAAGTAGACGGCTCGTTCCTGGAGGGTGATCGGATTCGACATCTTCCAGCTCAGTAGTTTACCGGGCCAGTTGACGGGCTTCAGGTTGGGCAGGTAGTCGCGCCAGAAGGCGTACTCGGCTGGTTTCTCGAGCCGGTTGTCCTCGCCGGGAAGGTGGTCAATGGCGAAGCAGACGGTGAAGGATTGCTGGTTTTGGGGCTGGGCGGCTTCGGGCGCGGAGGGCTCGCCCGTCTGCTTGCGGCTTTCGAAGCCGACGACGTATTCGCACTTGGTGAGCGGTAGCAGGTCGCCCATCTCGGTGCCGTCGATGAAGTAGCGGGCCTGGATGACCTGGATGGTGCCGCTCGGGGCTCGTACGCCCACCGCCGTGACGCGATCGCCAGTCACGTCGGCGACCACCGGCTTGCGGTTCAGGAGCAAGGTGAGCTGTCCGGCGCTCAGATAAGGGTGCAGGAGTGACCGGAGCACGGCGAGCGACACGGGTGGCTCGTGGGTGAGCTTCGAGACGGATCCGCCGCCGGGGTTGAACTGGGTATTGGCCCGGACGGCGGCCGTCAGCGGGTAGTGGGTGCGGTAGTAGTCGCGGACTGCGTTGCGGTAGCGCCGGTAGGTCTGGGTGCCGCCGAAACTTTCGATCCACGGGTGCTCGTCGGGCGGGACGGCTTGGGAGGTGAGTTGGCCACCGATCCAGTCGGTCTCTTCGGTGAGGATGACCCGGTAGCCATTGCGCAGGGCGGCCAAGGCCGCGGCACAGCCGCCGGTGCTGGCGCCGATGATGGCGATATCGGTGTTGAGGTCGCGCGCGGAGAGGGCAGCGGCGGCAAGAGGGAGAGAAAGAAGTGTGCGTCGGTCCATCAACGCTATGATGCCATTACTTGGGACTGGCACTTGGGCTACACTGGCCCGATGAGCATACGCATTGCGCCGGCGGTGTCGGCGGACGTCCCGGTGATCCTCGACTTCATCCGGCAATTGGCCGACTACGAGAAGCTTTCGCACGACGTAGCAGCGACCGAAGAGAGCCTCAGGGATACGCTCTTTGGCGCTAGGCCTTATGCCGAGGTGTTGATCGCCTATTGGGAGGAAGCCCCGGTGGGTTTTGCACTCTTCTTCCACAACTATTCCACATTCCTGGCCAAGCCCGGAATTTACCTCGAAGACCTGTTTGTGAACCCGCCTGCGCGGGGCCGCGGCATCGGGAAGGCTTTGCTCACGCGGTTGGCGGAGTTGGCGATCGAGCGAGGCTGTGGACGTGTGGAATGGGCCGTGCTTGACTGGAATGCGCCTGCGATCGAATTCTACCGGCGCATGGGGGCGCGGCCAATGGAGGAATGGACCACGTTCCGGCTGACGGGTGCGTCGCTCGAAGTTTACCGGAGTTAGTCGCGGTCTTTGCGGACGCGTACGCGGACCGGCACCAGCACGGCCAATTCTTCAATGGCTTCGGCATGCGGCTGGGTTTCGGGGCGGACGCTCTCGGTCATGTGGGGGGCGCTACACAGGCGGATGAGGCTCGCCTGGAAGCGGAGTTGAGCGGAGAGTTCGGGGTGCAACGTATCCATAGAGGTTCTATCGTCTTCGAAGGGCGGGTTCTTTAACGGCAAGATTCGGGAGGCAAGAATTGGTCAGCAGACAAAAAAAGGGCGGCCTACTTTGGGCCGCCCGCGTCATGAACGTGTGGATTCCTGACTAATTTAGGTTGAGGACTCTATGCACCGGTCTCTGTTAGACCGAATATGAGATACGAGAGGTTCGTCCGATTTGGTTGGGTGGGACTTTGTTGGTGGGTCTCGGTGGGGAAAAAACTAGGATGGTGGTCACAATAGCAGAGGTGTTGGGAGGAACAACCCTTACTCTTCAGAACCATTTCGCTTCTCATACGCATAGTAGTAAAGCAAGTGGCGTGCCAAAGTGTGGCGGAGAGAAAATGTTTTTGTTTTCAACGGGTTGACTTTTGTAAGCAGATCCACATGTTTCAATCCGGGACGAGGTCCTGTGCCGAAGGGAGAAACGGGAATTGAGTTTGGTTCAAATCGGAAAGACAAAGAAAAAGCCCAGCCATTCGGCCGGGCTTTTTCGCGAATTCAGTAGGAGCGAGAGCTAGTCGCCCATGCTGCCGACTTCTTCGTGCTTTACAGCAGGCTTGATGATGGGGAGCGGGATATCGGAAGCGGCGGGAGCGCCGAAGCCGATCTGGACTAAGCCAGCACCAGGCTTTTCGCCGAGGACGTGCTCGCGATAGAGCTTCTCCATCTTGGCGTTCTCGGCATCGGCTTGCTGCTTGGCGGCGCGGGCGCGGAGCTTCTCTTCCCGGGCGGTCTTGGCGACGCCGGTGACGTCGAGATCGTGCTGCATGTCTGCGGCAACGGCTTCGGCGTTGAGCTTCAGCGAATGCTGCTTTGAGAGCATGTCAACGTCCTTGCCGCCGGCGTAGATCTTGTGGCGGCCGTGTTCTTCGTACCACTTGGTGAGGGTGGCGGACATGTGCATCTTCTCGACGATATTGCGCCAGCCGACGCCCGTATTGTAGGCGCAGAAGCTGATTTCGCCTTCCTGGGTGGCGTAGGGAATGATGCACTGTTCAGTGCGGCGGAAGTCGTAATTGAACAGATCCTGGAACCACATGCCGGCGATGAAGAGGAAGTTCCACCGGTCGCCACGGCGCTGGTCGATATCGACGCGGGTACGGGTACCGTCCACCTTGCCGTATTTGCGGCCCGTGGCGCCGAAGCACTTGTCGAACTTCTGCAATAGGTCAACGATCTTGAAATGGGTGGGTGCCTGATAAGGATCGTAATTGCGCATCAGGGCGAGCGTGACGCCGAGGATATTTACCCAACCGGCAGTCCGGGAAGCGTCATTGATTTTGGCGATGTCTTTGGCGAGACGATCGGCGTTGAGGAAGGCCGTAACCGGGGCGCGTTCCTTGGTTTCCTTGTCGACCATCATGGCGAGACCGATGCCGCAATTCGGGTGGCAACCGCAGGATAGCTGGCCCCAATCGCGATCGGGTCCGTGGACGAGATCGGCAAAGTCAGAGAACGTGGACATGAACGAAATCGGGAACCAATCGCGGGTGGGCTCGCCGATACCGTTTTGGTTCTTCACGTCGTGGGCCAAGTGGCTCAGGGTGTAGCGCTGCGCGGTGCGGCGCTCGTCGCTGACGGCTTCGTCACGGCCGGTGAAAGAGACCGGCTGGAAGCTCAAGAACGGGATCTTTTTGGGGTTATCGAGGGCGAACTCGACGATGCGGCCGACCTGCTCATTATTGATGCCGTTGATGATGGTGGTGACCGGGACGATGTCTACGCCGCCGGAGTAGAGGTTCTCGATGGCGCGCATCTTCACGTCGAAGAGGTTGCCGACGGCGCGGTGCGAATTGGCCGCATTGCCGATGCCGTCGAATTGGAGGTAAGCGTAACGCAGACCGGCTTCGGCGGCGGCGCGGGAGAACTCGGGGCTCTTGGCGAACTCGATGCCGTTGGTGGCAGCTTGCACAGAGCTATAGCCAACCTTGCGGCTGTAGCGAACGGCATCCAGGAAGTAAGGAGAGAGCGTGGGTTCGCCACCGGAGAACTGCACCGACATCTGGCGGCGGGGCTTGATGGTGATGGCGTTGTCGAGCATCGTTTTGATGTCGTCCCAGGTGAGTTCGTGGACGAAGCCGACTTGGTTGGCGTCCATGAAGCAGGGGTCGCACATCATGTTGCAGCGATTGGTGAGGTCGATGGTGAGCACCGAACCGCGGCCATGGGTGATGGTGGAAGAGCCGTGGTCGTGGAGCTTTTCGTCGTTGTGGGCGCGGATATCGCGGCCGGGGAAAACGTCTTCGAGATGCTTGAAGAAGGCCGTATCCATGGCCATCAAGTCTTCAAACTTGCCGTGGGTGGGGCACTCTTTCACCATCCAGATTTTGCCATCGCGTTCGATAATCTGGGCTTTAATTTCGCCGAGCTTGTCATTCTTGAGGATTTCGACGGGAAGTTCGCCGTTTAAGATGCGGTTGCGGAGGTCGGGGATGCACTTGGGGCAAAGGGAATCGGTGGTGCGAGGCCAGCCGAGCGGGGGCTTGGTCTTCTGGTAGCTCTTGAGCAACGGCTTGTCGGACCACTTGGGAGTGAACGACGGCTTTTGGTTGATGCCGTTCAGTTTGTCAAATACAACCCAACCGGCGCGCGCGGCGAAGACGGCGGCCTTTTCTACGATCTTGATACCCTTACCCATATTTCTCCCTATCTCTTTTGTCGCTACTTCTCAGCTAAAGGCCTTAGGTAGAAATACGCCCAAGGCTACACATAGAGTGTAATGAAGCGGCGAAGAGAAAGCAGCGGGATTTCCCCCAAGGGTGGCTTCTTTCGGTTGAATGGCGAGATTTGGGGTTGAACGGTGATGGAGCTGGAGGTGAGTTAAGTCGTTGGTTTTGAGGTGTTTGGTGAGTTATGGGGGATTGCAGCCTGTCGTATCGGCGGATGATTTTCGTAAGTATAAGATAAGGAATGACTTGAGTTTGAACGGGGGCATCCACGCGCATCCCGGGGTTTCTCGGTAAAGCGTTGTGCTGGAGGGAGTTAGTCAGTTGAAAAGCGTCCGTCACGCTTCTCAACCGGCGCCGGCCATGGCCTGTAGCGCGACCGGCTTGAGGGCGCGGCCGGGTGGTTTGGGCCGCAATGGTCGGGCAAAGGCTTCTTCGAGTCCGCGGATGAAATCGTCGGATCCCAAGGGGAGTTCGTGGCGGGTGGCACGACGGATGGTGGCCGCCTCGCGACGGGTGAGGGTGGTGAGTTGGTCTGCCCAATGGGCTGGCGTGGGCCAGCGACCGTCGAAGTCGGCGGTATCGAGCCATTCTGGGGCCGGTTCGAGTCCCAAATGGGCTCGGGCGGAGGACCAACGGAAGTCGGCGGCTGTCTTCACCATGCGGGCGCGGACCGGGTTGGATTCGACATAGCGAAGGGCGGTTTCCCAATGCGGAGTGTCGAGCACGCAGGAGTAGAAGCGGCCTTGCCAGAGGTGGCCTGAGGTTCGGTGGATGGCGTTGCGGTACATGGCATATTGGCCGTTGACGTCCATCATGAAGCGCGAGATGGCTTCGTCGCGGTCACCAATGGCGACGAGATGGAAATGATTGGGCATCAGGGCGTAGGCCGCAATGCGTACGTCTCTTTCCTCACTCCGGTTTTCCACAAGGCTCAGGAAATGGTGGCGGTCGGCGTCTGAGGTGAAGATCTTCTGCTGGTTATTTCCACGCTGGGTGATGTGGAGCCAGTATCCGGGTGGGGCGAATCGGAGTCTACGGGCCATGAGAATTTTCCTTCCAACAATAAGTGGTTTTCAGACGGGAAAATTCTCATAAATTTTCGAAAAAACTTTTTGAAAAAAGTGAGTTTGTGACGCGGAAAACGCTTTCCGGTGGGGCCATCTGGCGCAAAATGAGCGGGTTAGCGGGAAAAGCAGGCATGCGCGTGGACGGCCCCGATTGGAGGCCCGCCGTGCCGGAGGCGTTTGCCCACGCGGGCAGCCGGGGGACGCTGAAGGTTCTGCTGGATGCGTAGCCTGTGCCTAGCCCGTGGCGCAAGCCGCAGGGCACACCTGCCAACAAAAGGTCGGCATCTAGGATCAGGGGTAGAGAAGGAATTGCTGCCGCAACTGCGACCAGCGTTCCAGCGCGGGTTCCCAGGATTGCTGGATGACTTTGGGATCTTCGAGGTTCTGGATGGACGCCACCGTTTGCTTGTTGCCGATGAGCTTGAGGTTGGCGGGGAAGTCGATCTTGCCGGGGTAAAGTGTGTTCAGCGCAACGCAAAGCTCAAGGCCGAGACGGGTGGAATCGAAGGCTTCGCGGTCGGTGACGACAAAGCGAACTCCCTCAATGGTTCGCTTGGCGAAGTAAGATGCTTGGGGCGTAAAGCGCGTGGCGTAGATGCGGACGCCGGGTACCTGGCGGCGGTTCAAATAGCCGGCGAGTTGGGTGCCGTTAATCCAATCGGCGCCCACTTGCTCGAACGGCGCATCGGTGCCCCTGCCAACCGAATAGTTCTTGGCGTATTCGATCATAGCGATGCCGGGGTACAGCAAGGTAGCGTTCAGCGAGCGCATGTTCGGCGAGAGATCGACCCAGGTTTGGCCGGTGGAATCGTACCAGTCGTTGCGACGCCAGCCTTCCATGCGGACCACTTTGAGGCGGGCGGGCTTGGCCAGCGTGGAATTGATGAGGCCGGCGAGTTCGCCGAGGGTCATGCCGTGGCGCAGGGGCATGGGAATGGTCGCGACGAAAGAGACGAGGTCCTCATCGAGCAACGGCCCTTCGATATGGCGGCCGCTGATGGGATTCGGCCGATCGAGCACATAGAAGGTGAGGTTATTCTCCGCCGCGGCTTCCATGGCGTTCTTCATGGTGGAGACGTAAGTGTAGAAGCGCGTGCCGGCGTCCTGGATGTCGAAGACCAGGCCTTGCAAGCCGGCGAGATGCTGCGGATTCGGCTTGCGGGTTTGGGCTTGATAAAGGCTATGCACCAAGAGCCCCGACTTTTCGTCCTTGGCGTCGGCGACCTTCTCTTGGTCTTCTTTGCCGAGCAGTCCATGTTCTGGCGAGAACAAGGCGGTGAGTTTCACGCCGGAGGCGACCATCACGTCGATGTTGCGGCGGCCATCGGGCAAGAGCCCCGTGTGGTTGGTGATGAGGCCGACGCGTTGGCCGCCAAAGTCGGAGAACTTGCGTTCGGCGGCGACTTCGAGGCCGGTCCTGGTCGGCGTCATGGACGGCGCCGGGAGATTGGCGGCGACCACCGAACCGACGCGGCCGCGCAGGGAAACCACGGCCGGACGGCGGTAGGGATGGACCGAGTTCGACATCAGAATGATGTAGGTTTGCGTACCCGGATCGACCCAGATGGAGGTGCCGGTGAAGCCGGTGTGGCCATAGCCGGTGGCGGGGAAGAGGTCGCCGCGTTGGCCGGCGTAGGCGGAGTCGATATCCCAGCCGAGTCCGCGGATGGCGGGCATGCTGGGCGGCGTTTGGGGGGTGGTGAAACGCTGGACGGTGAAGGGCGAGAAGATCTGGAGGCTATCCACTTGGCCCATGCCGAGCATCATGCCGCAGAACTTCGAAAGGTCGAGCGCGGTGGTGAACAGGCCGGCGTGTCCGGCGATGCCGCCCATAAAGCGGGCGGTGGGATCGTGTACTATGCCGCGTAGCGGGGCGGGCATGCCTTTGTAAAGTTCGGTGGGCGCAATACGGGGAATCCACACGGTAGGAGGCTGAAACCTCGTGTCGGTCATCCCCAGGGGCGCAAAGATCTCGCGCCGCGTGAACTCGGCCAAGGTGACGCCCGACATCCGGCGGACGATCTCGCCCAGCAGGACAAAGTTGATGTCGGAGTAGATGAAGCGCGTATTGGGCTCGGCCACTGGCTTATCTTTCAGGGCGAGTTGAATGCCGGTGTCGTAGCCGCGCCATTCGGGGGATAGGTCAACGTCCGGGCGCATGCCGGAAAAATGGGTGAGCAACTGGCGGACGGTGATGGCGGACTTACCGGCTTGGAACTCGGGCAGGTAGGCGGTTACCGGGTCTGCCAACCGCACTTGGCCCGTCTCCACTAGTTTCATGATGGCCGACGTCGTCGCGATCACTTTGGTGAGCGATGCCGCGTCAAAAACCGTGTCCAGCGTCATCTCTTCTTTGACGGGGGATAAAGCGCGCGAGCCGTAGGCTTTGTAGTGGATCAGCTTGCCGCGATGACCGACCAGGAGCACCGCGCCAGGCAGTTGGTCCTTCCGGACGGCGTCTTCGAGCAGTCGGTCGAGGATGGGGGACCCGCTCCATGGGGTAACCACAGGAGGGGTGCCGGCGGCCGGCTGCGCCAGAAGGAGGCAAAGGGACAGAATGCGCATCATGCGAACTGACTGGCCACCTTATCCAAAATAGCGGCGAGCGTAAGATCCTTCATGGTGACGCCTCCAGCATCGTGGGTAACCAAATGGACACTCACTCGATTGTAGACGTTCGTCCACTCGGGGTGGTGATCGAGGACCTCGATCTTGAGGGCGGCCATGGTGAGGAAGCCGATGGCTTGGCCGAAGTTGGCGAAGCGGAATTCGCGGTGGAGCTTGCCGTCAACCAGGGTCCAATGGGGCACGGCGGCGAGGCGCGTGTCGAGTTCGGCGGTAGTGAGTTTCATTCGGGAGGATGTTCCTTGCCCTTATGATGAGCCAGGGCGTAGGCGAGTTCAGGATCTTCAAACACCTGTTCGGCAATGATGCGGGCCACATCCGCGTCGGAGAAGGGGAGCGGCAGCCGCTTCTGCTTCTCGGGATCTTCGGCGGCCGGCGGGCGGCGCCATTTGTAGGCGACCACGGCGAGCGGCGGAAGCGCGATCCGGACGCTGGCAGGGCGGCCATGCGAAGCCACTGGTTGGGTGTACACTTCGCTGCCGCTATTGACGCCAGAGCCGCCAAAGCGGGCCGAGTCGGTGTTCAAAATCTCGTCCCAGATGCCGGACTGCGGCACGCCGAGCTGGTAGTTGTAGCGCACGATGGGCGTGAAGTTGCAAACGAACAGCACCACGTCGCTGCCGTCGCGGCCGCGACGCAGGAACGAGAGCACGGAGCTCTCGACGTCCTTGAAGTCCACCCATTCGAAGCCGCGGTTCTGATTGTCCACTTCATGCAAGGCCGGCTCATCACGATGCAGCCGATTCAATTCGGTTACCAGGGAGCGCAGTTCGCGATGGTGCGGGTATTGCAGCAGTTCCCACCGCAATGACCGCTTCTCGTCCCACTCTTCATACTGGCCAATCTCCTGGCCCATGAAGAGGAGCTTCTTGCCGGGGTGGCCGTACATGTAGGCGAGAAAACAGCGGGCGTTGGCGAAGCGCTGCCACTCGTCGCCGGGCATTTTGCCGATCAGCGAGCTTTTGCCATGGACCACTTCGTCGTGCGAGATCGGCAGCACAAAGCTTTCGGTAAAGGCGTACATGATGGAGAACGTCAGGCTCTGGTGCGATCCTTTGCGGAAGACCGGGTCGAGCTTGAAGTAGTTGAACATGTCGTGCATCCAACCCATGTTCCACTTCATGGAGAAGCCGAGACCGCCCAAGTAGGTGGGGTGCGTAACGCCGGGGAAGGACGTGGACTCTTCGGCGATCGTCAAGATGCCCGGCTGGCGATGGCAGGCTTCATTGAAGCGGCGCAGGAACGAGATGGCTTCGAGGTTTTCGGTGCCGCCGTGTTTATTGGGGACCCAGTCGCCATCCTCTTTGCAAAAGTTGAGGTAGAGCATGCTGGCGACGGCGTCGACGCGGAAGCCGTCGAGGTGAAAGGCGTCGAGCCAGAAGGTGGCGCTCGAAAGCAGGAAGCTCTGCACTTCGGGGCGGCCGTAGTTGAAGATCAGCGTGCCCCACTCTTTGTGCTCGCCTTGCCGGGGGTCGGCATGTTCGTAAAGGAAGCTGCCGTCGAAGTAATGAAGACCGTGGAGGTCGCGCGGGAAGTGCCCGGGCACCCAGTCGAGGATGACGCCGAGGCCGGCTTGGTGGCATTGGTCGACGAAGTAGCGGAAGTCGTCGGGCGAGCCATGGCGGGAGGTGGGCGCGAACATGCCGGTAACCTGATAGCCCCAGGAGCCGCCGAAGGGGTGTTCGGTAATCGGCAGCAGTTCGAGATGCGTGTAGTTCATCTCGACGGCATAGGGGATCAGCTTAGCGGCGAGTTCGCGGTAAGTGAGTTCGCGATTGCCTTCGCCGCGCAGCCAGGAGCCAAGGTGCACTTCGTACAGCGACATCGGCGCGGCTTGCCAGTTGGTGGCGGAGCGGCGGGCGCGCCAGCTTTCGTCGTGCCAATCATAACGATCGGGCGGCGCGACGATGGAGCCGGTTGCCGGGGGCAGTTCGGTGGCGAAGGCGTAGGGGTCGGCCTTTAAGACCGTGTAGCCGTTCAACTCCGAATGGATGAAGTATTTGTAGATGGCGCCGGGCTCAACGCCGGGCACGAAGAGCTCCCAAACGCCGCCATCGCGCTTGCGCATGGGCAAGGCGCGCTGGTCCCATTCGTTGAAGTCGCCGGTGACGAGGACGACGTTGGCGTTGGGGGCCCACACCGCGAACTGAACGCCGCTGACGCCTTCGTGTTCGAGGGCGTGGGCACCGAGGAAGGTGTGGGCCGATTGGTGGGAGCCTTCGCCGAAGAGGTGGAGGTCGTAGCTGGTGATGCGGGGCGGGAAGCGGTACGGGTCTTCGACGAGGCAGGTGTCACCGTTAGCGCGGGTGACGTTGAACATGTAGGTGCTGGGCTGGCGAGGGAAGTCGGCGACGAAGAAGCCGTCGGCATGAAGCCGCCGCATCGGGACGGAGCCTTCGATGGTCATGATGGAGGCGTCGCGGGCGTGCGGCAGAAATGCACGAATCTCCCAACCGGAGTCGGTTTGGTGAGGGCCGAGAATGCCGAAGGGGTCGCCGTGATAGCCACCGGCGATGGAGTCGATCTCCGCGGGAACAAGAGCGGACATGGAGCCCATTATGGCGCATTAAGCGCGGGTAAGCCGATGATTCTTCTTGTCATGATGGTGACGGCGATGGCCATCACGACGAAAGCGACCCCCACCAGGTTCTCTGGCCCGCTGCCTTGGACGTAGAATTTCGCCGTAGCGATGACCGTGGTGGACCAGGTGAGCAGTAGTAACGCCGTCGCGGCACTGTGGGCGTAGCGGGCGACGATGATGGCAAAAATAAACGAGACGCTGGCGGCGATTGCGTAGTGGGTGGGCGCTTTGGAGACACGGGCGAGGTCAAAGGCGGTGGCGGCGACGGTGACCGTCAGGCCGAGTTGCCAATAGGCCCGCGGCTTAAGCGTAACCAGCCAGAGGGCGATCAAGCCGAACAGGAGCGAATCGAAGCGCAGATGGAAGGTGAGGAAGTCGCGGAAGAGGAGGGCCATCAGCAGGGTGGCCATCAGGAGTTGTTGCCAGATCGGGGCAGGCGCGGGATTAGGTTCGTCCGATGGAGACAGTTGCTTGGCGGCGTGGCCCAAAGCGAGCCCGAAGAGCAGGCCGAAGGTGAACTCCATCCCTTTCCACCAGGGGTATTGCCGGCCGAAGTGCTGAATGCCGAGGGCCTGGAGGGCACCACCGAGGCCGAAGCCGATGCCGCCGCCGAGTGCCCCCCAGAGGGCGAAGCGACGGGTGTGCGGTTGCCATAGGATCAGGACGAGGCCGGCCAGAAGGAAGCCTGCCCAGACCTCTTCGCGGGGACGGTCCAGACGGTTTGAGAAGTAGATCAGTTTGGGATGGTTGATCAGCTTCCAGCCGAACCAGGTAGCGGCGGTGAGCACGACGCCAATTTGGGCCAGGAGCTTGGGAGCGATCCGGGTGAACCCCAGACTGAGGACGCCGCCTCCGAGGAGGCCCCAGATGGCGCCCTTTAGGGAGAGTCCAAGAATACCCCAGGCGCGGGTGTCGAGCGCGTTGGCCATGCCGACCGTTTGGCCGTAGGTCATTTCGCCGCCGAAGCTGATGGCGATGGCGCCGAAGGCGCAGGCACGGGCCGAGGGCGCAATGCCGCGGGTGAGGCAGAGGGCGAGCGCCACCATGGCGCCCGGGATCATCGCGCCCAGCGGGCCGCCGCCGATGAAACCGCGTAGTCCCCAACCCAACATCATGGCCACCGCGGGCAACAGGTATGACATAGCGAGAAACCAAGCTATCATGTGGCTTCCGCATGCTGCCAGCTTTTTACCCGATTCTGGATGTCGCCGCGCTTTCGCCCAGCGGTATCTTGCCCGTCCGCGCGGCGGAGGTGATCCTGGCCGGGGGCGCACGTATTTTGCAATTGCGGCACAAGGGGCATCTGTCGCGCGAACTCTGGGAGACGGCCGTCGCCGTTGCGGTGCTTTGCCGGGCACGTGGGGCGCGGTTCGTGATGAACGACCGGGCCGATGTCGCGCGTCTGCTGGGTTGTGGCCTGCATGTGGGGCAGGACGATCTGCCGTGCGTGGCGGCGCGAGCCGTGATTGGGTCTGGACTTTTGGGATACTCGACGCACAATCCGGAGCAATTGCAATCGGCACCGGCGGAGGCGGATTATCTGGCGCTGGGGCCCATTTTTGCCACCGGCTCGAAGGAAAACCCTGACCCCGAGGTGGGGCTCGATAACTTACGCGCCTGGCGGCCGCTGACGGCGCGGCCCCTGGTGGCGATCGGGGGAATTACCCTCGAGAATGCCCGATCCGTGATCGACGCGGGGGCGAATTCCGTGGCGGTGATTGGCGGGCTCTTCCCGGGTCCCCTAACGCTCGACTTACTGGCAGAGAGGACGGAACGATGGCTGCGTCTACTTCCAAATTAGAGCCCCGCTTGGGGCTATTGAGTTCGACGACCTTGGTGATCGGGTCGATGATCGGCTCGGGCATTTTTATTGTCTCGGCCGATATTGCGCGCCAAGTGGGCTCGCCAGGATTGCTGATTGCCGTCTGGGTATTTACGGCGTTACTGACGATGATGGCCGCCTTGAGTTACGGCGAACTCGCGGCGATGATGCCGCAGGCCGGCGGGCAGTATATTTACTTACGCGAAGCCTTTGGGCCATTGGCCGGTTTCTTATTCGGCTGGACGATGTTTCTGGTAATTCAAACCGGAACTATCGCGGCCGTAGCGGTGGCTTTTGCGAAATTCGCGGGGGTGTTTTTCCCTTGGGTGGCGGCGGACAATTATTTGCTGCCCTTCATGACTTCTCAGCAGTTCGTCGCGATCCTGGTCGTCCTCTTTCTTACTTGGGTAAACACTCGCGGGATTGGCCTGGGGGCGCTGGTGCAGAACGTATTTACCGTGGCGAAGACGAGCGCCCTGTTCGGCTTGGTGCTGTTTGGGGTCCTGTTGGGGCGCAGCGATTTTGCCGTAAGTACAAACTTCGGCAATTTCTGGGGGGATCTGCCTTCGGCCTGGACGATTGTGCAGTTAGTGGGCGTGGCCATGGTGGGCTCCTTATTTTCGTCCGATGCCTGGAACAACGTCACGTTTACGGCGGGAGAAATCGACAACCCGCAGCGCAATGTGCCTTTGTCGCTGGCGTTGGGAGTCGGAATTGTCTCCCTGCTCTATATCGCTTGTAACCTGGTCTATATCAGCGTGCTGCCCCTGGAGGCGATCAAGACCGCGCCGCAGGATCGCGTGGCGACTTTGGTGGTGGAGAAGTTTCTGGGCGACGGGGCGGCGAAGGCCATGGCGGTGGCGATCATGATCTCCACCTTTGGCTGCGTGAATGGGTTGATCCTGGCCGGGGCCCGGGTATTCTATGCGATGGCTTTGGATGGGCTGTTCTTTCAGTCAGTGACTAAGCTCGATCCGGTGACCAAAGCGCCAGTGATGTCCTTAGTATTGCAGTGCGCTTGGACCTGCGTTTTGACTTTATCCGGAAAATACGGCGACTTACTCGACTATGTGATCTTCGCCGTGTTGCTGTTCTATATTTTGACGATTGCCGGCATCTTCGTCTTGCGGGCTAAGCGGCCCGATGCGCCGCGGCCCTACAAGGCGTGGGGCTATCCGGTGCTGCCGGCGGGATATATCTTATTGGCGGGTTTGGTGGAGGTGCTGCTGCTGATTTACAAGCCGGCCTTCACCTGGCCAGGGTTGGGGATTGTCTTGATGGGCATCCCGGTATTTTATCTGTGGCGCAAACAGCCGGCCTAAACAATTGCGCGGCCCGTCGTGTGAGCGATGGGTCACCTGGGCCAGCGGGCAGGGCGAATGTGACCCACCGCTGACGCGGCGGGCTAGTTAGTTAGTCCGTCGGCGAAGCGCGTGCCGGCATCACGGCATTAAAGTCGGCGTGGGTGCGGACAGCATAATCGTCGAGTAACTCGCCAACGCGATCGTAACTCGGCGATTGGACAATGAAACCGACATGGTGCCGTTTGCTCAGACGCCAGACCATCTCGGGATCCTGGTACCCGCTGGTGTCCGGATATTCTTGCCGGGCCAGGGAGACCAGCAGGCCGGCATAATCAGTGCGCGTAGGTGGGACGCGATAGGGCACGTCGGTGCCGGAGAGCTCGAGCTTAGCCCATTCCGCCCACATATTCAGCCCGGTGGCGGCTTCTACCAAGTCGGCAATATGGGCACCGCCGACCCGGGCGGAAGTTTCGAGAAAGTAAATCTTGCCGTCGGCTTGGGAGACGATGAATTCGGTGTGGGAAACGCCGCGCTTCAGTCCCAAAGCAGCGAGCACCAGATGATTCTGCCGGAGGAGCCGCTGCGACAAAGGGCTACCGCGTTCCAGGATCCGCGTCGTAAAAATTCCGCCGGACTGCGACACGTCGAGCGGCGGGCGGCCGTAACGGCTGGCGATGGCGAAGAGAATCTGGTCATGATCGACGATGGAATCGACGTGGCATATGTCGCCGGGAATGAATTGTTCCACCAGGTAGTAACTCTGCTCGTCGCCAAGCCGGTTGATGTGTCCCCATAGCTCATCGGCCGAGGAGACCTTGTGGATGCCGATGGCGCCGGCCAGGAAACGCGGCTTCAGCACCCAGGGTGGCGCGACGCGTTGGGTAAACTCATGCACCGACGCGTGGTTCAAGACCTGCACAAAAGCAGGAATATTCAGTGACGCCGTTTGCGCCTTCATGCGCATGGCGAGTTTGTCGCGAAAATGGCGCGTCGTGCTTTCTCCCATACCGGCGATGCGTAGATGCTCGCGCAGAAACGCGGCCAGTTCGAGGTCAAAATCGTCCAGTGGCACCAGCCGGTCAATCTGTTCCGTACGGGCAATGTAGGCCACGGTATTCAGCGTGTGCTGGCGATTCCATTTTTTGTCGACATCCGGCATGTAGAAGATTTCGTCGATGGCTTCGCGAGGCCATTGGGCGGTGTTGCGTAAACTCTCGCTGGTAACCAAGAGCACCCGGGCGCCTTGTTGCTTGGCTTCGCGCAGAAAGGCATGCCCTTTCGCATAACTGGCGAGGGCAAGTAAGGTCAAGGGCATTGGCAACTCCCGGGGCAGACGCGCTATCTTGTGAGGGTGACTCGATTTTTTTTGACAACTCGGTTGGCCGCGTCGATGGCCGCCACCTTAGCCTTTACTCAAGCCACAGCTTTTGGCCAAGATAGCACAGCGAAAAAAGCAGCCGCCCCGGCGAAGCCCGCGGCGGCCGCTCCCAAGCCCATGGCGACAACTCCGGCGAAGCCGGCCGCGCCGACGAAACCGATGGCCGCCAAGCCCACCATCAGCGCCAAGCCCGCGATGGGGACACCCGTTTCGGCCGCAAACCCCGTGGTGCTCACCGTGGGCGGAGAACAGATCACCAAATCGGATTTTGAGGCCTTTCTCGCCGGCTTGCCGGACCAGGTGAAGGCCCAGATGGCCACCGTCCCGAAGAAGCGCATCGCCGAGCAAATCGCCGACATCAAGGTCTTCGCCGCCGAAGCCCGCCGCCGGAGCCTCGACCAAACGCCGATGGCCAGGATCGAGATGGACCAGGCTCTGGCCAGCTCGCTCTTCCGCGACGTGCAAGGCAAGATCAACCCCACCGACGCCGATATGCAGGCCTACTACGAGAAGAACAAGGATCAGTACCAGAAGGTGAAGGCCCGGCACATCCTGCTGCGCTTTAAGGGCTCGCCCGTGCCGGTGAAGGAAGGGCAGAAGGACCTGACCAAAGAAGAAGCGCTCGCCAAGGCCCTCGAGCTCAAGAAGGCCATCGACGGCGGCGCGGACTTCGCCGAACTCGCCAAGAAGGAATCCGACGACGCCGGCAGCGGCGCCAATGGCGGCGACCTGGGCGCCTTCGGCCGCGGCATGATGGTGCCGCCGTTTGAAGCGGCCGCCTTCAGCATGCCGGTCGGCAAGACCAGCGATCCCGTGGAGTCGCAGTTCGGCTACCACATCATCCAGGTGCAGGAGCAACTGGGTAAGGACTTTGCGACTGCCAAGGCCGAGATCGAGCCGAAGCTGAAGCCGGAGTTGGCGCAGAAGGCGATGAAGGACATCAAGGACGCTTCGAAGATCGTCTTCAATGAAAGCTACTTCGCGGAGCCCGCGCCGCCCGCCGCTCCCAAGCCGCCCACGCCGCCGAAGCCCGAATAGGCGGGAGTGGTAGCCGCGCAAGTTGCTGCTTCAAGCGCCTGCGTAAGGAGCCCTAAACTTCGCCCTTCCGGATCTGCTCGGCCAGATAATCGGTGGCCCGCCAGGAGAGAGCCAGAATCGTTAGGGTCGGGTTCTTCTCGCTGGCCGTGGTAAACGCCGCGCCGTCGACGACAAAGACATTCTTTACGTCGTGCATCTGGCAATAGCCATTGAGGGCGCTACGCTTCGCGTCACGCCCCATGCGAACGGTGCCATGCTCATGAATTGCGCTACCCGCCACGTCGACACTCCCCCGCTCAAACGGCAGCATTTCGGCTTTCGCCGCTCGCATCACCTGCTCGGCCATGTCGTACATGTCTCCCAGCATCTTCTTTTCGTTGTCGCGAATCTGGTATTCAATCTTTGCGATCGGCAAACCGTAGCGATCGGTCTTCTTGGGGTCCACCACCACGCGATTGTCCTTGTAGGGCAGCACTTCGCCGTAAGGGTGCATCGCCAGCAGGGCGGGGAAATGCCGCTTGATATTTTGCTTGAGGCCCGCGCCGTAGCCAGGCAATTGTTTGGCCCAACTGGCGAGGCCGGGCTGCGCGCCGATGTTCCAGAACTGCGAGCCGAAGCCGCGGAGATAGTCGCGCTTGGGTCCGCGATGGTTGAAGCGCGGCAGGTAGATATGTTCGCCGCCGAGGCCATCGTCATTCAGGGTCCTGGTGCCCATCAGCTCGGGCGCGAAGCCGTACATGTGGAAGCGCGTTTGCTCGCAAAGGTAACGCCCGATCACGTCCGACGAGTTGCCAATGCCGTTGGGGTATTTGTCGCTTTTCGAATTTAGCAGGATGCGCGTCGAGTCCACACAAGCCGCGCCGACAATCACGCGCTTGGCTAGCACCTGATGCTCCTGGCCGGTCTTGCGGTCAAAGTATTGCACGCCATTGGCCAGTCCATCAGGCCCTACCAGCAGGCGCCCCACCACGGCATTGTCGATCAACCGGAGATTGCCGGTCTTGAAGGCGGGCTCCAGCAGATAGTCGCTCGAGTTAAAGAACGCGCCCACGTCGCAGCCTTTGCCGCAGGCGCCGCAGTAGTGGCAGGGCCCGTGGCCGTTGTGCTCTTTGGTGACGACGGCTTTGCGTTGCGACACGACACTAATGCCCACCGACTTGGCCGCGCGCTGCAGCAGCCGTTCGCCGCAGCGAGGTGCCGGCGGCGGGAGATGGAATTTACTGCCCGGCAGCGAGTCCTGGTCGTCGTTGCCGCCGCAGACGCCGATCAGTTGCTCCACCTGGTCGTAGTAAGGCGAGATGTCCTTGTAGCGGATGGGCCAATCGATCTCCCAGCCGTCATGCGCGGCGGCGGCGAAGTCGAGGTCGCCATAGCGCAGCGCGACGCGCCCCCAGACATTCGTGCGTCCGCCGCGGCCCCACACGCGCACCAGGTAGAAGTAAGGATCCGAGTGATAAGGCTGTTCGTTGTTATCGACGAAGAACTGCGGCGGCTTCTGGCCGGAGTCGAGCTTCTTTTGTGTCTCCCAAGGCTTCACATGACTCCAGAAGCCGCCGCGGTTGAACTTCTCGCCGGCATCGAGCATCAGCACCTTGATACCTTTGCGCGTCAGATTCCAAGCGGCCATGCCCCCAGCGGCACCGCTCCCGACGATCAGCACGTCGTGCACTTCCGGGCTCTTGCGAACTTGCGCCATGTTACTGATGCTCCTTGTGTGTGCAACCTTTGAACTCGGCGACGTAGGTATTGGCGTTCCAGCCGAGCTCCGTCTGCAGGCCCTCGCGCGTGGCATAGTATTGCTCGATGGTGCTGTCGCGCAAGCGCTTGAAGTGCGCGGCGCCGGGCGTGCCGGTTTCCGTGCCGATGCGGGCGAGCACTTCGCCGGGCGCGCCTTTTTGCTTGGTGAGCCAACCGAAGGTCGCGCGCCAGTCCTTACCGGCGGCGGGCTGCCGGTGGCACAGCGCGTCGATGGCGTAGTGGACATTGGCGTCGCGGGCTCCGGGCGTGTCGGTGCGAGGCAGGATCAGTTCCACCCAATCGCCCAAAGTCTGCACTTCGGCGGTTGAGAAGAACTTGGCCGTTGGCTTCGCTGCTGCCGCAGGTGTGGGTTCAGCATGCTGATGTTGCTGGGCGAGGGCGGGGAGGACGGTGAGTCCGGCCAATCCTTTGAGGGCGTCGCGTCGATCTGACATGCCCATAGTTTATTACGACTTTGCCCAGCGCCAGTTGCACCCCTTCCAGCCGCGAACGAAGGTGAGCGGGTGACGCTCCCGTTCAACTTGTCCTGCTGTGGAGCGGGTGCCCTACAGGCAACCCACGGTCTCCCAGTCCTCACCCTCCCAAGGCAAAGGATCGTGGTCTGCCGAAAACTCCTCCTTGGCCGGTGGTAGCGCGCGATAGAGGGATTCGTCGCTTGGCGGATTGACGATGAGCCGCAATAGACGACCACGCTCCTGAGGCGTTAGGGCCGCAATCAGTCGGACAATCTCATCGACGGTGAACTGGCTCATCGACGGTGAACTGGCTCATCGACGGTGAACTGGCTAGGCACCGATTGAATCTAACCCAGCTTCAACTCTGCAATCACCTTCCGCATATAGGCAAACGACTTCTCCATCCCCGCCAGCGGGTCCTTCGCATTGATCTCGTACTCGAGCGAACAATAGCCCTTGTACTTCTGCTTGGCCAGTTGCTGGAAGATCGCCGGAATCGGCAGCACGCCGTCGCCGACGTTTACCTGGCTGCCGCGGGCCGTATTGAGGTCCGGGTTGAGAGGATCCTTCAGGTCTTTGAAGTGCATCTCGTGCAGACGCGCGCCGGCCTTGGCGATCCACTCGACATTGTCAGCGCCGGTGCGGGCGGTGTGGCCAATGTCGATGCAGAGGCCCATGCGGGGGTCCATGCCTTTCACGGCCTCCAGCACGCTTTGGGGCGTGGGCATGTGCTTATCTTCCGGACCGTGGTTGTGGATCGCGATTTTGATGTCGTATTCCTTCACCAGCTTCTCGATCTCCGGCAGGCTTTCCGCCGTCGGCGCGCAGACGATGGTGGGGAAGCCGACGGCTTTGGCATATTCAAACGCCCGGCGCAGATCGGCCGGATTCTTCATGTCGACGTTGCCGCAGGCAATGAGCTTGATGCCGGCGTCATGGAATTCCTTGGCGCCTTCCTTCCAGCTTTCCGGCGTACCGTCTTTGATGGCGAGGTGAAAGTCCTTCACGTCGGCGAACTTGATGTTCAACTGCTGCATCATCTTGATCGCTTCGGGGCGCTTAAAGCTGCGCAGCGAATAGGTGGCCACGGCGAGCTTGATGGGGCCGCTGTCGCCGGGCAGGGCGCTCAAAGTGGCCGGCAGGGCGGCGGCGGTGGCGAGGAACTGGCGTCGGTTAAAGGTCATGGCGCCTCTGAGTATCTCACGAGCCGCCTAATCGTCGCGTGGGCGTCCGCGCAGCTTCTTCGCGGTCGACTTTTCGGACTTTGCCTCCAGGCGCCGCACCTTCGAGCCCAATGTCGGGCGGCTCTTGCGCCGGGTCTTCGGCACGATCTCGGCCTCTGCCACTAACTCATCGAGCTTCGCCCTCGCCGCAGCCCGATTCGCCTCCTGCGTGCGGTGCTCGCGCGCGGTGATGATCAGCACGCCGTCCTGCGTCAATCGATTGCCGGCCAAGGCGGCCAGCCGCGCCCGGACGGCCTCCGGCAACGACGGCGACCGTGCGACGTCAAAGCGGAGCTCGACGGCGGTCGAGACCTTGTTCACGTTCTGCCCGCCCGGCCCGGAGGCGCGGACGAAGGCGAGGCTGAGTTCGGAATCGGGGATCTGGATGGCCACTGGTTCCTATCAAAGCATGTAGTGGCCGTACAATGAGGGCTTATGTATTGGTTGGGGATTGACGTCGGAACCGGAGGCAGCCGCGCACTGCTGATTGACGAAGCGGGGCGCGTGCGGGCTGAGCACACCGTGGCGCATCAGGAGATGACCATGGCGCAGCCCTTGTGGGCCGAGCAGGACCCGGACGATTGGTGGGCCGCCAGCCAACAAGCCGTCCAGGGCGTGCTCCAAAAAGCTCAGGTTATCGGCGACGCCGTACAGGGCGTGGGGCTCTCCGGGCAAATGCATGGGTCCGTCTTGCTTGATGCCGCGGGCAAAGTCATCCGGCCCGCCTTGATCTGGTGCGATCAGCGTAGCCAGGCTCAGGTGGACGCGATTAACGCCAAGGTGGGGTGTGACCAGGTGCTGGCTTACACGGCGAACCCCGTGTTAACCGGATTCACTTTACCCAAGTTCCTCTGGGTACGCGATCGTGAGCCGGCGAACTACGAACTTGTCCGCCACTTACTCTTGCCCAAAGACTACTTACGCTATAAACTCACAGGCGAATATGCCAGCGAAGTCTCGGACGCCTCTGGCACCGCGCTCTTCGACGTAGTGAAGCGGAAATGGTCCGCCGAAATGACGACGGCGTTAGGCATCGACGCGAGTATCTTGCCGCGCGTCTATGAGTCCGCCGAAGTAACTGGCGTAATTTCCGCCGAAGCCGCCGCACTTACTGGATTGCGGGCCGGCACGCCCGTCGTGGGCGGAGGGGGTGACCAAGCCGCCAGCGCCGTTGGCAATGGCATTGTCAGCCCGGGCCTGGTCTCCTGCACCATCGGCACCTCCGGCGTCGTCTTCGCGCACTTGGACACGCCGAACTTCGATCCATTGGGCCGCGTGCATACCTTCTGCCACGCCGTGCCCGGTAAGTGGCACGTGATGGGAGTTACCCAAGGTGCCGGACTTAGCCTGCAATGGTTCCGCAACCAAATGGCACCCGGCGTGAGTTACGATGATCTGATGAGCGAGGCTGCCACCGTGCCGGCCGGGAGCCAGGGTCTTTTCTGGCTGCCTTATCTGATGGGCGAGCGGACACCCCACTTGGACGCCCTGGCCCGCGGAGGCTGGGTCGGCATGACGGCGGGGCATCGGCGAGCGCACTTAGTGCGGTCTTTAATTGAAGGTGTCAGTTACTCGCTAAAGGATTGTTTGCGTATTTTGCACGATTTAGGCGTTGAGCCGACGGCGGTGCGGCTTTCGGGCGGCGGTGCCAAGAGTGGCTTCTGGCGGCAGTTACTGGCCAATGTATTTGGCACACGGGCAACTATCCTTGAAAGCCAGGAAGGTTCCGCTTACGGCGCGGCCCTGTTGGCCGCGGTGGGCACCGGCGCTTACGCCAGCGTTCCGGAAGCTTGCGCGGCGACGATTCGCGAGAAGGAGTCGCTGGAGGTGCAGTTAGAGGAAGCGGGGGTCTATCGGCGCGGGTACGAAGTCTTCAAAGCGATCTATCCAGCCCTGAAGCCGCTGTATCGCCAAATGAGCCAAGTGTAAGTGGAGAGCCACGAAGGCAGATTTTACGACGCGCTGGCCGCCCTCTACAACCAGGACTGGGGCACCGTCTATCTGGAAACCGCTCTGGAGCATTTTGCGGCGTACTTGCGGCCCCACTTACTGCCCGGTGCCCATATTCTCGATGTCTGTTGCGGCACCGGACAAATGGCCGCTGCCCTAAACGCCGAAGGTTTTTCCGTCACCGGCGTCGACCTCTCCCCCGGCATGATCGCCCATGCCCAGAAGAATGCCCCGCAGTCGCGCTTCCTGCCGGGTGAGATGTCCCAATTCGCGTTGGGCCAGCAATTCGATGCGGCTATCTGTTCCTTTAACAGTCTGAACCACACTCGCGGGGTACGCCACCTTACTCGGACCCTCGAGAATATCCGTCACCACTTACGGCCCGGGGCCTATTTCCTCGGCGACTTAGTGCTCGCCGAAGGCTATGCGAATAGCTGGGCCCGCACGGCCACCGTCGACGTCGAAGGTGGCGAATGCCAATTTCAATTCTGCTATGAACCCCGCCGGCAGCGCGCCTTCTGCGACGCCACCCTCCGCCTCGAAGGCCAGACGCAGTTACAAGTCCGCATGCGCCAACATGTGTTTTCTCCGAAGGAAATCTACCAATGCGCCGCCGCCGCTGACTTACAGGTGGAAGGCCTGGTGCCCATCCCCGGTGACCCACCGACGGGCAGGGTGCTGTTAGTGGCTAAACGGAGTGGCTAAGTTGGGCCAGCGCTGCTAACTTGGCCGCGGCCGCGCCCGAGTCGATCGACTGCGCCGCGAGCCAGGCGCCCTCCCGATAGTCAGGGGCGATGCCGCAAACCATCAGCGCTGCCGCGGCATTCATCCGGACAATATCGCGCCGGGGCCCAGGCTGACCGCTTAAGATTTCGCGGGCCAGCACCGCGTTTCTGGCTGCATCGCCACCGGCGAGTTGTTCGAGTGGCGCGGCGGTAATCCCGAAGTCGCTGGGCTTCACCAAGTGTTCGGTAACTTGGCCGTCGCGCACATCGAACACCCAACTCAGGCCGGAGATCGAGATCTCGTCGAGGCCATCGGCGCCGTGCACCACAAAAGCGCGCTTCGTCCCCAACAAGGCCAGGGCGGCCGCCATACGCTTCGCCACTACATAGGAGGGCGCCCCAATCAACTGGTACGGCGCGCGCGCCGGATTCGAGAGTGGCCCCAGGAAGTTGAACACCGTGCGCACCTTCAGCTCACGCCGGATCGGCTGCACGTGGCGCATGGCCGGATGATGCTCGGGCGCGAAGAGGAACGCGATGCCCGCCTCCTGCAGGCAGCGTTCGCTGGCCGCGGCAGGCAACGGCACCCGGACCCCCAAGGCTTCAAGGACGTCGGCGCTGCCGGTTTGCGAGGTGATGGAGCGGTTGCCATGCTTGGCCACCGTGGCCCCGGCGCCCGCCACGACCAGCGCGACGACGGTGGAAATATTGAAGGTCCCTAACCCGTCCCCGCCGGTGCCGCAGGTGTCGATCAGCGGCTGACGATCGCAATGTACCGGCACCATCGCCGCGCGCATCGCTTCGGTGAAGCCCGCCAGCTCTTCCGGAGTTTCGCTCTTCACCCGCAGCGCGATCAGCAGGCCCGCGATTTGGGCGGCCGGTTCGCCGCCGTCGAGAATGCGATCCAGTGCCGCGCGGGCCTGTTCGCGCGAGAGCGATTCGCCTCGCATCAGAATCGATAGTTCGTCATCAAGCGCCATGTTATTCTGTTAGCTTAGCTGGTTCAGACCGGATTCGCCGCGTCTCACCCCAGCTAGCAGTTCGTTACAAACCAATGAAAATCCACGAGTATCAGGCCAAAGCGATCCTGGCCAAATACGGCGTCCCTGTGCCGCGCGGGGAAGTTGCCTTCACGGCCGATGAGGCCTACGCCGCGGCGGAGAAATTGGGCGCACCTTGTGTGGTGAAGGCTCAGATACACGCCGGTGGACGCGGGAAAGGCGGCGGCGTGAAAGTCGCGATGGATCTGGCGAAAGCCAAAGAAGCCATCGACCGGATTCTCGGCATGACTTTGGTTACCCACCAGACTGGACCCACCGGCCAACTGGTGAAGCGCCTGCTGGTCGAAGAAGGTCTGCCGATCGAGAAGGAATACTACGTCGGCATCACGCTCGACCGGGCTCTCGGCAAGAACATCATGATGGCCTCCACCGAAGGTGGCATGGAAATCGAAGAAGTGGCCGCGCACTCGCCCGAAAAGATCCTGCGTGAAGTGATTGAGCCCGGCCTGGGCCTCGGCGCCTGGCAAGCCCGCAAGCTTGCCTTCGCCCTCGGCATTCCGCCCGCGGCCATTGGCGCCGCAGTGAAGTGCCTGCAAGCCCTCGCCAAGGCCTACGACGATATGGACGCTTCGCTCGCCGAGATCAACCCGCTGATCCTGACGAAGGACGGCCGCGTGATGGCGCTTGACGCCAAGATCACGATCGACGACAACGCCATGTTCCGGCACAAGGACTTTGTCGAACTGCGCGATGTTGACGAGGAAGATCCGCTCGAAGTGGAAGCCTCGAAGTTTGCCCTCAACTACATCAAGCTCGATGGCACCGTGGCCTGCATGGTGAATGGCGCCGGGCTCGCCATGGGCACCATGGACATCATCAAGTACTCCGGCGGCTCGCCCGCCAACTTCCTCGACGTGGGCGGCGGCGCCACCGAAGACCAGATCAAGAATGCCTTCCGCATTCTCCTGAGCGATGCTGGCGTGAAGGCGATCTTCATTAACGTGTTCGGCGGCATCCTGCGCTGCGACGTACTCGCCAACGGCGTCGTCAATGCGGCCCGCGCCCTGGGCGTCGGGATCCCGATCGTGGTGCGCATGGAAGGCACCAACGTCGAACTCGGACAGCAGATTCTGCGTGATTCCGGTTTGAATTTCACCATCGCCGACGGCATGAAAGATGGCGCGGAGAAAGTAGTGGCCCTCGTAAAATGAGCGTTCTCGTCAATAAAAACACCCGTCTGATGGTTCAAGGCTTCACCGGCGACCAGGGCACCTTCCACGCCAAGCAATCGCTCGACTACGGCACCACCGTCGTCGGCGGCGTCACCCCCGGCAAGGGCGGTACCCAGCACTTGGGCCTGCCCGTCTTCAACACCGTCGAGCAG
>ENA-ORBV01003380-ORBV01003380.1-microbial-mat-metagenome-genome-assembly--contig:-NODE-3380-length-31980-cov-10.461148_pt1 | contig 31980 bp, 29 predicted proteins | sample MGYA00237777_ERZ505514 | MGnify/ENA primary metagenome ERZ505514 (study PRJEB26160, sample SAMN06269048) | microbial mat metagenome | isolation source: Oligotrophic lake microbial mat | place... | reverse complement strand
CGTCAATTGACGGTTGTGGGTGCCAATGATTTGGCCGAAGTCAACCAATGGGTGGCTTCGATGGAGTTGTAATCGCAGTGGCGTTCAGAGAGTATTCAATAACCTTACAGACAGCAAATGTCAAAAATCAAACAATAGGGAATATCTATATGACTCGATCTTCAAAATACCTTGCCGTGCCTGCTTTAGCTATTGCTTCGATTGGTTGCTTGGTCGGCTGCAATAAGCCCAATGTTATTCCTGCCCCTGCAACGTCTGAGGTGAAAGCGACGACGAATAGCAGGACTGCAAAAACCGCTTTAACGACGGAAGCAAGTGGAGATCAAGAACATCCGCATATCCCTGGTGCGCATGGCGGGATCGTAATCCCAATCGGCTCGGATAGCTATCATGCCGAAGCGTTAATTGAGAAAGATGGCGCGTTTCGACTTCTGACTCTCGGGGCGGATGAGACTCGAATTCAGGAAGTGGACATTCAACCGGTTAAGGCTTACGTCAAGGCAGCTGGCGAATCCGATGCGACGCCAATCGATATGAAAGCTGTGCCACAAGAAGGCGACTCCGAGGGCAAGACTTCTCAATTCGTCGGCCAATTGCCGGAAGCGGCGATCGGTAAAACGATCGATGTCACGATTCCGAATCTGCGAATCGGCGGCGAGCGATTTCGGATTGGCTTCACAACGGCTGTTGCGTCGCATGACACTGGCATGCCAGCTGGTGTATCGGGTGCGGAAGAGCAGAAACTCTATTTCACGCCAGCGGGCAAATACACTCAAGCCGACATCAATGCGAACGGCAAGTTGGCAGTTACCCGTGTGGAACTGCATCCGAAGATCGTGTACAGCGGCGCCAAGCAACCGACACAGGCCGATCTCGACTGGCTGCACGACAAAGCGCATCGCGAGTGCTTCATCGCCAATTCGGTGACGACTCAAGTCCGCGTGGTGGCGGCTTGAGGAAGCTCTCAGCACATCTGAGCGTTGATGCAGCCGCTTGGGCTAGGGTATCAAGACCACCCTCCCCACGGGTTCACCCCGTGTTCGCGCATCGATTCCCCTCTGGAACTCATCAAGCGGCAGGGTGCGATCAACCACCGTCGTGACAACTCCGCGTGAGACGCGATCGACAGCCTGGTTGAGCTCCGCGAGCGTGTTCCCCACGAGTCCCATGACACTCGCCTCAGAAATGACGAGCTGAATGGGATGGACAGTGTAATGCTCTTTCGAATAGCCGATGAAGACGAGCCGGCCCCGCTTGGCAATCGCTTTCGTACTCTCCTCCATCGTGGCTTTGGTAGCGACCAGCTCCATGACAACGTCCGCGCCGTGCCCTGCCGTGGTATCGCGCACCCGCTCGGCAACGGAATCGGCCGTCGCATTGATCGCGTGAGCTGCTCCAAGAGACAGCGCTTTCTCGCGTTTGGCGGGTGTCCGGCTCACCGCGATCACCTCAGCGCCGGCGCGGGAGGCAAGTTGGACGATGCCAAGCCCCACCGCGCCGATCCCGTATACCAGCACGACGTCCCCAGGTGAGATCCGGGCCAGGTTCATTGCGTGGATCCCGGTCGTGACGCTACACCCTATCGGCGCCGCCGCCACGTCACTCACGTGGTCGGGAAGCGGGATGCAGTTTCGGGCCGGGACCTTGAGCGCGCTTGCAAATCCGCCATCCGAGATGAACCCGTACTCGGCCTGCAGCGCCCCACACAGGTTCTCATCACCCACAAGACAGCGCCGACAGCGTCCGCAGCCAACGTAGTAATAGACGATGACCCGATCCCCTTCTTTGACGTCGGTCACACCGGCTCCGACCTCCGCCACCCGGCCGACCACTTCGTGGCCGAGCGTAACTGGCTTTACCCCCAGGTTTAGGAGGCCAGACAAGAAGTGCAGCTCCGTATGGCACAGACCGGCTGCCTTGACCTGTACAACTACTTCGCCCGGTCCAGCCGTCGGAGCGGGGACTTCCTCTAACTTCAACGGCTGTTTGGGCCCATGGTAACGAACGGCGCGCATACTTGAGGTCTCCATGACGGCGAATAGGTCACGCGGGAAGCGGTGGCACTGTAGGGTTTGGACTTCTATCTTCGAAAGAAATAACCGCTGACAACCCGTGTCTCACTAGACCGCCCGGGGGCGTACCAACTAGCCCGAATTATTCATGAAAGAGTAAACCGAGCGGGGCGCCACTGCGTCCATAAGGGTAGTTAGTTAGGTAGACAGGACCCGAAGGTGGACGCGGCCCTCCTTGGGGAACTGCATGGGCGTCGGCTTCTTGGTGACCGCGCAGGACTGGCAGATGGGCTCGCCGTTCACCTTGTCGTCCCAGGTGCGGTCGCGATGAGCCTTGCGGAGCCGGTCAAAGTTCGGCGAAAGCCACGCCTTCTGCACCGTGGTCATGGGAGCCCACGCGCCCGCCACCACCGGGCCGCCGTCGATTTCGAGGGTGAAGCCCTGGCAACACGGCATGGTGTGGCGGCCATCCCAGGTCACGACCATCCGGCGGAACGAGTCGGAGCACTGGAACTCGGCGGCAGTCAGGTTGGTCCAGTGCGCGGCCTGCCACGAGTGCTGAACGCCCGCGGGCAGGTAGCACTCAGAGATCGACATCCAGTCGACGCCCATCTCCTTGCGCCAGAATTCCTCCATGCGGCCGGAGTCGAGGTCGTGAGCGTTGATCTTGGTCCGCACCACCGAGGCGCGGATCTTCAGGTCTTTAGCGCCCTTGCCTTCGTTGCGGGCGTTGACCGACTCGCGGACGGAGTTGAGCAGTATGTCCCACTGGCCTCCCACCCGCTGGCGGTGATACGTAGTCTCGTCGCAGGCGTCGACCGAATACATCAGGTCGGTGATTCCGGCCTCGACGATCTGGCGAAAGAGCTGTTTGTTCTTCCGCGCGCCGCCGTTGCCGTTCGTGTTCATCATCAGATCCGGGAAGCCAAGCGCGTTGGCTTCGCGGATGAACGAAACGATGCGCGGATGGAGCGACGGCTCGCCGCGATAGTTGAACTTGATCGACGACACGCCGATATCGGCGCACTGCTGGATCAGGCGGCCGTAGAGCACCGGATCCATATAGCCGCGCTGATAGGAGAAGTCCTCCATTCCTTGCGTGCGAATGTGTTCGTGGGTCCAGATCTGGCAGAAGCCCTTGGGGTCTTCCTCGGTACTGCCGCAGCGGAGGTCGCACACCGCGACCGTCTCGATGTCGGCATGGACCGGGTGATCGGACGCGTCGAGTTCGGTTTCCCGACGGTCCCACTCTTTTCGGTACGCCTCGTACACATTGGACCGCTTCGGCGCGTCAACGAGGACGCGGAACGTCGGGTCTTTGGACATGTAGACGAGTTTAGGCGGCGGGGGCTGAAAACGCCTTTACGGGCCGGCGGCTAGGCGGCGCGTCCCTTGGCTCCTCGACCGCGGGGGCGGGGGGCCAGGGCCGCGGCGGAGCCGTGCGACAGTTGGAGGGGTGCGAGTATTGCTTTTCTCCATGGTCAAGAACCAGTGGCCTCCTTCGCTGAGCAGCTCGTACAGGAGGACGAGGCGCCATTGACTCGGGGGCGACGTTCGTCACCTTCGGCGCGGGCGCGGTCTTTGGCCGCCGCTTCCAGCTCGACGCGGCGGGCAGCATTTCCGACGTGGTGAAGGAGGGTCCCGTCTCGTTCGTCGTGCGGTTGTAGGTCAGAGCCCGCCGGAGGATGCGAGCGGGATCTCCGGCACGATGTCAAAAGCGAGCCGCGCGTGGGCGGAGCGCAACGCATCCTCCACGGCGCGCGGCGACTCGCCCCGCGCGAACACGAAGCCGAGGTAGCTGTCGCCCTCGGGCAGCGGCACCAGCGGATAGCTCGTGCGCGCGGTGATCTCCACCGACTCCACCAGCGGCACGGCCTGCGCCGCCGCAACCCCGCGCACCGCGCGCAGGATGCCGGCTCGGGGGATGGGGATCATCAGCACACCGCCCGCGCCCGCCTCGCGATGCGCGGGTCCCGTGTCGAGAGAGAGCGCGTGGCGGAGGATCAACTCCTCGAGCGACATGCCGCTGCCGAAGCGGAGGGTCTTCGAGCACAGACCGCCGATGGAGCGCGCGGCCACCTCCACCATCCAGGGCCCGTGCTCGTTTATGCGCAGCTCGGCGTGCACCGGGCCCTCGCGCAGGCCGAGGCTCGCCGCCGCGTGCCCGGTCGTGTCGGCCACGGCCTGCTGCACGCTGGCGGGCAGGCGCGAGGGCGTCACGTACAGCGTCTCCTCGAAGAACGGGCCCTCCAGCGGATCGGGCTTGTCGAAAAGGGCCAGCACGCGCAGGCGCCCGTTCTGCAAGAGCCCCTCCAGCGCCACCTCCACACCCGGGATGTAGTCCTCGACCAGCACCTCGTCGCAGCGCTCGTGGGCCAGGATGCGCCGGAGCCGAAGGAACCGCTCCACGAGCTCGGCGGGGGTGTCGGCGCGCATCACGCCGCGGCTGCCCGAGAGCATCGTGGGCTTGAGGACGCAGGGGTACTTCACGAGCGCCGCAAACGCCTCCGGGTCGTCGTCCGTGTGGTGCAGCGAAAAGGCCGGCGACGGCACGCCGGCGGCGGCGAAGCGGCAACGCATTACGTGCTTGCTGCGCGCGGCTTCCGCCGACTCGGGATCATTGTGGGGCAGGCCTAGCTCGGCGCTGGCGCGCGCCGCCAGGACGGTGCCCGAGTCGTCCACCCCTACGATGGCCAAAACCCGATGCTCGCTCGCGTACCGGACGATGGCGGCCGTGGAGCGCACGAGGTCGCGGTAGTCGAGGGGAAGACCGGTCGCGACCCTGGGGAGGAGCGGGGGCGGGACATCGTCCCCCGTGATCACCTCGGCGCGCAGGCGCGTCGCCGCGGCCACGAAGGCATCGGTGCGGTACGTCCTCGATGACCCGAGCAGGATCACGCGGCGAGTGGACATCGATACGACTCTACGTTGGCACTATATTTCGCGTGTAGGCGCGGGGCGGCGGAGCCTTTCCGGGAGGCGGAGGCCGAGCCGCGGGTCGATCCGGAGCTTGCAGCAGACGGTCTTCACGACGGCCTGAAAATGGTCGAACACCGCGGCTTCCCAGCCGGTGGACGAGCCATACGGAACGTCCATCTCATGGCATCGAAATGCGCCGCGACGATCCCGTTCGATCCGCCCCGTCTGGGTCAAACGGTCGAGCGAGGCGTCCAGCGTGGCTTCCGGAACGGGCATTCTCCAGCCGAGCTGGTCCCGACCGAGGGGGCCTTCCCGGTAGATCACGGCCCACCGCATCGCGCCGAGCGCCGGAGCCGCTTCGCCCGGCTCGCTCGCTCTCACGTGAGAGAGATCCTCGGACGTTGCCATGCGGTACACGGCGCCATCGCCCACTCCCGACGCGAACACGAGGCCGCTCTCCGTGAGATCGTGCAGCACACCGCACGAGCTGGTCGTCGTCCCGGTGAAACCGGGCGAGAACCTCGTTCCTCGTCGCGATCTTCCGTTCGTCGGTGGCGCATCCGGCGAGGCGATGGAAGCCTACCTGATCTGGTCGAAACAACCGGCATGAAGAGAGCTGTAGGAGCCGGCTTGCAGGCGAAGGTTTATCGTCCCCGTTGAGGACTTCGGATCGTCGGCAAGCCGGTTCCTACAAGCGAAACACATGAGCATTTGGGAAATCATCGGCACGGTACTGGGCGTCATCGGCGTGGGGCTGATGATCCGCCAGAACATCTGGGGCTGGCCCGTCGGGCTCGTGCAGGTGGCGGTGTATGGCTGGGTGTTTTTCGACGCGAAACTCTACTCCGACGCGATCCTGCAGGTTTTCTTTTTCGCCATCCAAGCTTATGGCTGGGGGCACTGGCTGAAAAACAAGCATACCGCTGCCCACCGCGAGTTGCCGGTCACGACCTTGGCCCCGGTGGCCTTGGCCGGCTGGATGTCGGCGGGCGCAGTGGTGACGGTGTTTTGGGGCGCCTTCATGCACCGCACGACCGACGCTGCTTTGCCGTGGTGGGATGCATTCATCCTCGTCTTCAGCCTCATCGCCCAATGGCTGCAAGCGCGGAAGAACCTCGAGAACTGGGCCGGCTGGATGATCGTCAACGTCGTCGCGATCGGTGTGTATTGGGCGAAGGATCTGCGGCTGACAAGCGGGCTCTATCTGGTGTTCCTCGGGATGGCGGTCGCCGGTCACCTTGCCTGGCGGAAGACCTTGAAGGCGGCCGCATGACTCCTCCGCGTCGCCATCTTCGGGCCAGAGTCCACGGGCAAAACCAGGGTCTCGATGCCCTGGCGCGACGATAACCGTCTGCGGTCCAGCCCATGTCAAACCGGAACCACGTGCGCCAATTGTCGACCATCGCCGGGTGCGCGATCGCCGCGTCACGCTCGCGATAGGCCAAGTCATCGCCCCAGAAGGCGAGCTTGAACGCGATCATCGTCGTATCGAGCCAGACCTCTTTGGCGGCGAGCGTCGCGACCATCTGCTTGACCGCGGGCGCGTCGAGATCGGCGGCCTCGAACCACTCGAAGAATGCAAAGGCCCCGGGCCGACGGCTGGCGAGATACTGGGCGCGATAGGCTGGTGGCAGCAGGTCGGGCGAGATCGGCATCGCATGCACCAGCGCGTCGACGCCAAGGTTGACCGCGGTCACCCAGCTGACGTCGCCGAGATGCGCGATCGTGGGGCGTTTGTGCTTGTGCGCCGCGGCAACGCCAGCAGCGAGATCAGCAGGGGTCAACGATTCGTAGAGCTTCACATAATCGACCCCGTCGCGCACCTGGCGCTCGACGATTGGCGCAATCGGTGTGCTGTCGGAAACTTGATCGACCAGATCCTCGAAGCGCACCTCGGAGTGATTGATGACTTGCCCCGCGACCCGCGCCTCGGGGCCCGTGATCCGCTCGGCGGCCACGGCGTCGCGATAGGCGACCATGCGGCGCGCGTCCCCGCCCGGGTCGCGGATCGTCGTGACCCTATGGGCAAGCAGTCTCTTGGCGTCGTGCCGGCTATATGCATCGTCCCCGAGGACCGGCAGCACGGGCTTGCCGTCGACCATCTTGCCGACCACCGGGCCTAAAGTGATATGGGCATGCGTGTCGAACAGGCTAGGCAAGGCGAAGCGACCCGAAAAACCATGGCGTCGCGCGGCTGGAATCGACTCGGGCGGCTTCCCGCGCCCGATCGCGACGATCTTGTTGCCATCGACGATGATGTAGCTGTCGGGCTTGCGCGTCTTGGTCACTGGGTCAAGCACAGTCAGGCCGTAATAGACCGACTGATGCGCGCTTGCCGGAGCGGTCGTTACGACCGCCGTCGCCATTGCCCACAGCCATCCCGCAATCTTCATAAGTGAGCGCCGAGAACGTCCATCCCTGGTTTTTCCCTTTCAATCGGTGGTAGCCCACCGACGGGGAAAAACCTTAGCTGTAGCCAGCAGGTCTAGCGACCGCCCTTCACGAGCCCGACCTGGATCTGCCGGGGCTCGGCGCAGCAGAACCAGGCCTCGCTCAATCGCGGTGAGTCGGGCCGTACCCGTGCCGGGGCGTCGTCTTCCGGAACCGGAAGCGGCCGCCCCGCGGCCGTGTAGGCCAGCGCGCGCACCGCTGCCCAGGTCTCGTCCGCCGGCTCGCCACGCTCGGCGGCCAGCTCCACGCGGGAGGCCACCGCCTCGTGCAGGATGTCCATGCGGGGATCGGGGTGGCGCCACGCGAAGCGAAACTCCCGGGGCTCCAGCTCCCGGAGCCACTGCGCCGCATCCTCTGCGCGCTCGAGCAGCGACCCCGGAGGCACGAGGAGGCGGATGGAGAGCTGAACCGGGGGTACGTGGCGCGTGAGCCCGTGCGCGCGGATGAACTCGAGGGTGTCGATGTAGTCGTCGAGCGAGGTCCAGGGTGTGAAGGCCACGAGCGTGGGTTGCAACGCGATGCCCGCGGCGTCGAGGATGGCCAGCGCCGTGACCACGTCGGCCCGGGTGTGTCCCTTGCGGAGCTCGTGCAGCACGTGGTCGCTGACCGACTCCACCGCGGAGATCACGAAGCGGCAGCCCAGGGTGAAGAGCTCGGGGAAGAGCGCCGCGTGCTTCACGATGTGCTCCACCTTCGCGGTGAAGTCGAAGGTCAGGCCGGGATGGGCGGCGGCCAGCGCGTGCGTCACCTTCATGGCGTGGCCGGGGCCGTTCAGGAAATCGGGATCGGCGAACGTAATGTGGCGGGCGCCCGCCTCCACTTGTTGCCGGACATCGGCGAGCACGGTGTTCACGGGCACCACGAAGAAGCGGCCGTGGTAGATGGGCACCACCGGGCAGTGCCGACAGGTGTGGAGGCAGCCGCGGCTCGCCTCCACCGATCCTGCGAGCACGGCCTCTCCGTCGCCGGGGAGGTAGCGCGCGTAGCGCGCGAGAGGAGGAAGCCCGTGGCGATCGGGGATGGGAAAGGCGATCCGCTGGAGCACGGGCGCCTGCTCGCGCCCCCGTGTGCCCACGCCGGGCACGGTGGAGGCCGCCCGTCCTTCCGCGAGCGCCTGCGCCAGCGCCACCAGCGCGGGTTCCGACTCGCCGGCCAGCACGGAGTCGGCCACGCCGTCTTCGAGCAGCATGGCCCGGTTGAGCCAGGCGTAGAGGCCGAAGAACGCGATGTGCGTCTGGGGCTGGGCCGCGCGCACGCGCGAAGCGGCTTCCACGCCGAGACGCAGCGCGGTCAACATCGGCACGGCCACCGCAACCAGGGAGACGCCGCGCAGGGCCGGGGGCGAGAACTCGTCCACGGCCAGGTCGAGAACGCGCACAGAGACGCCCGCCTCGCGCAGGAAGGCCGCCGGCCAGGCGATGCTCAGCGGCGGGTGGCCGAGCTCGTAGCACGACACGAGCAGCACTTCACTCATGTGCGAGCTATTTCTGCCGGGGCGCCGGGGCGCCCTTGCCGCCCGCGCTGGGCGCCGGGGCACCCTTGCCGCCCGTGCTGGGCGGGACCCAGTCCGCGGGAAGGTGCGCGCCCTCCCCGAAGAAGAAGTCTTCCATCTCCTTCTGCAGGAACTTCCGCGCCTCGGGATCGGCCATACTGAGGCTGTGATGGTTCATGAGGATGGTGGCCTGGCCCTTCCAGAGATCAAAGCCCTGCTCGGAGACGTTCTCGAAGATGCGCTGGCCCAGCGCGCTGGAGAAGGGCGGCTTCGCGAGCGCGGGCGCTGTGCGACCGAGCTTTACGCAGAAGACGCTGCCCTCGACGGGCGCCCCCGCCGCGGCCTTCGTGTCCGGCCCGCTGAAGAGGAAGGCCCGCATCTCCTCGATCAGCAGCTTGCGGTCCTGCGGGCTGCCCATGCTGAGCTTGCGCTCCTTCAGGATCTCCTCGGAGCGCTCCTGCCAGAGGCCCCAGGCCCGGTGGGAGATCTCATCGTGGATCCGCTGGCCCAGCTCGCCGGGGAACGGCGCCTCGGCCAGTCCGGGCAGCTCCTGCCCCAGCTTCGCGCACCGGACCATTCGCTGTGCCATCATCACCCTCCGCTTCGAGGAGCATACAGGTGATCGCCCGCGATCCTGCTCATCGGCCCCGGATCGTGATGCTGGGCACCGACTCCGCCTACACCGCGTCGGCGCTCCGCACGCTGTCCGCGGCGGGATGCTCCCCGTTCGCACTCGTCCGGCCGCGCACGGTCCCCGGGGTTCCGGGGGTCCGCGAGGTGCGGCCGACCATGGGCGGGGCGGCATCCCTGCCCGTCTACGAGGTGGGCCGACTGGATCATCCCGATGGCGAAGGGCTGCGCGCGCGGCTCGCGCCCGACCTCGTGGTGGTGGCCTGCCATCCGCGCCGCGTTCCGCCCTCGTGGCTGTTTTCTCCCGCGCTCGGCTGCTGGAACATCCACCCCTCCCTGCTGCCCGCGTATCGCGGGCCGGCGCCCGTCTTCTGGCAGTTGCGCGCGGGGGAGGCGCGCACCGGGGTGACCGTGCAGCGCATGGACGAGGACTTCGATACCGGCCCGGTGCTCGCTCAGCGAGCGGTGGGATTTCCGGAAGGCGCGCGGTCCGACGAGCTCGATGCGCTGCTCGCGGAGAACGGGGCAACCCTCGTGGGCGAGCTCGTCGCGCGCGGCGACGTGCGCGAGACGCCGCAGGACGAAGGCCAGGCCACGGGGCAGGGGTTCCCGCAAGAGGCCGACCTCGAGGTGCCGGTCACCTGGTCGGCGCGCCGTGCGTTCTCCTTCCTGCGTGGTGCGGAGCCATGGGGTCCGTTCCGGGTGCGCGCAGGCTCGCGCGTGCTCGTGGTCGCGGAGGCCCTCTCGTGGGATCCGGCGCCGTGCGCGGTCCCGCTCAAGGTCGCGGGCCGCGAGGCGGTCATCGCCTTCGCGCCGGGCACGGTGCGCGTCTGGTTCTGAGCAGCGGGGGGTCTCGCGTTCAGCGCCCTTCGGTCAGCTCGTCCCGTGCTCGGGTCACGGGGGCCTCCAGCCGATCACGGGCCGCGTCCGTTTTCAGGCGTTTAGAGGCTGCCGTGCGCCGGATCTCTCAGCCCTCGCGCGGGCTCGCGTCGGACTCTGCCTCCGCGAATCCTGCAGGGGGCGGCGTTCCGTCCGGCGACATGCCGCCCTCGCGCGTCCACGAGACCTTCACCGAGTGCTGCTGCAGCGCGAGGGAGACTAGCTCCAGCAGCGCCACTGCCAGGTCGGGCAACGGATCGACCGACGCGACGACGATGCGCGTGCGCTCGGGGGAGCTCGCGGGGTAAAGCGACCGCATGTGGCCGTCTAAGATGAAATCGGCGTAAGCGTTGAGCTTCCCCTCGAGCATCCACAGGGCACGGGAGCGCTGCCACTCGCCCTTGTGGACCTCGAGCACGAGGCGCCACTCGGGCTCGCCCTTCTCCTTCAGCACGACGTCGATTTGCTTCATCAGACCGAGCATGTCCGGGACGCTAGCATCTCCAGGCGAGCCCCGATGGTCGCCTGACGCTTCGCTCCGTCGCTACCCCCCGTTCGACGCCGCCACGTACGCGCGGCACGGCTGGCCCCGGTTGGAAGGGCACGCCGGGAGCGGCGCCCCTGCCTTGGCGCCGGTCACGACCGGTAGAACCAGCTTCGACTTGCCGAGCTGGACGGTGTTCTGGGATGGATCCGCCTTCGATGGTGTCGAAGGTCCAGCGGGGGCGATCGCCGCCCGGGGCTTTGGATGGTAACGCGGATCTTGTCGCCCGCGCGGAAGGCGTAGCCCGTGGGATAGATCTGCACGCGCACCGTCTCGAATGCTCCAGCCGGCATGTCCTTGGCGTCCGCTTTCAGGTGCATCTGAACGAGGATCGGTGGCGCTCGATTGCTTCTCGTCGACCGTTCGGTGCGTCCACTCGCCCCGGATTTTCGGCGCCACGCTCCAGCCGTCGTGGCCGCTTCTGGTGCTCGGCTGGGCCGGCGTCGCACTGATGCTGACGGCGTGGGTGGCACGGCGGCGACAGGTAACGTGAGAGTGGTCCGCTTGGGTTCCGCTGGCACTGTTGGCGGGTTGCTCCGGATCCGCTCCGGCGGCATGGGATGATGGCGCGCCGTTCTCAGCAGGTAACTTACTGGCCAATGAGTCGATTGATCTACGATGCCGGCGGCCTCAACTCCGGAAGCTGGCCGGTGGTTACCCCGGAGCACTTCATCACGCCAGTGGCCCGGTTCTTCACCCGCAGCCACGCGCCGATCCCCGCCATAGATCCAGCCACGTGGCGCCTTGAGGTGGCCGGTCTGGTGCACCGGGCCTCGCACTTTTCTCTCGACGAGCTGGTCGGCGAGTTTCCCAAGCGAACACTCGACGCAACCCTGGTCTGCGCCGGGCTCCGGCGGGCGGAGTTTCTGTCGCTCGGCCCGCTTCCCGGCGAGCTCCCCTGGGGACCGGAGCCGGTCAGTACCGGCAGTTGGACTGGAGTGGCTCTTCGGGACGTGCTTCGAGCGGCGGGGCTGGGGGCCGAGGCCCGGTACGTGGAATTCACCGGACTCGATCGAGTCGATCGCGAGGGCCGTCACTTCGGATTCGGCGGCTCGATCGATCTGGACAAGGCCATCGGCGGCGAGGTGCTCCTCGCAACCCAGCTCAACGGAGCGCCGCTCCCGCCGATGCACGGCTTTCCGCTCCGGGCGATAGTGCCGGGATGGATCGGCGCCCGTAGCGTCAAATGGCTCGGCCGAATCGCCCTGCTCGCGGAACCGTCCGAGAACTACTTCCAGTCCAGGGCGTATCGCACCCAGCGTGAGATCGATCCGGAAAAGCCGCGCGATGTCTCGTCGGGTGATCCCCTCGGCGAGGTGCCCCTCAATGCAATCATCGTCGAGCCGGCCGAGGGGACCACCGTCGCGGCGGGCTGGGTGACGGTTCGCGGATGGGCGATGGGCTCGGCAAACCGACCGCTGGTTTCCGTCGAGGTCTCGCCCAATGGCGGCCGTGACTGGAACACGGCGCGAATCACCGTTCCGGGCACGGCATGGACCTGGAGTTTCTGGGAGGCGACAATGAGCTTGGAACCTGACTCTCACATTCTGACGGTCCGGGCCACCGACAGCGCCGGAGTAACCCAGCCGGCCGAGGTCAGCGAGACCTGGAACGTCAAGGGCTACGCCAACAACGCGTGGCACCGAGTGACCCTCGTCGCGGAATAGCTCCCTTCGCCTCTCTGGCGAAACCCCGGTGCGGGGATAGGTTGTGAGCATGAAATCCCCTCTTAACGGAGCCGACCCGCACGAACACGAGATCGCGGCGATTGAATGCACCATCAAAGTGGTCCGCTACCTCGCGGTCGGCCTGGTGAGCGCCGGACTGATCATCGGACTGGCGGGCGCGACCCACTTCGGCACGGAGCCTGATGAACTCTCCCGGCTCGGAAGTTTTCTCCAAGGGCGCTACGGGCGTTCTGTGGGGTCTCGCGGGGCTGACGCTCGTCTACGTTGCCTTCCTCGGGCCGCAACTGCAGATTCTTCACCAGAAGGAGGACCTGCGGCTGACCCGCGAGGCCTTCAAACAGCAGCAGGTGGAGATGGAGCTCCAGACCGCGGAGTTCGAAAACCAGCGGTTCGACACCACGTTTCTTTGCGTTGCTCGGGGCTCACCAGGAGCTGGTGAAGAGCAGCGAAATCGATACCGGCAAGGGGCCGCGATCAGGACCGCGAGCAGCAGTCTTCGCGCGAATGGCCGCCCTACCACCCTCGCCGAAGCCACGCCTTAGCCGCGGGCCGCGTCGGCACACACGCGGTAGTTTTCGATCGAACCGCCGACGCTGGTCGCGATCCGTTCGAAGGTCAGGCCGGCGACTGGACCCAGGGATTCGACCGCCGCCTTCGTCAGCAGGACCTCGCCACCCTCGGCCGTGTCTTCACCGAGCTTGCTCGCCGCGTTCACTTCACGACCGAACACATCCTGGTCGCCAACCCTCAGCATTTCCCCGTACCCTATGCCAATGCCGAGGAGAATCTCGGTCTCCGCGGGCCGGGTCCGGTTCAGTTCGCCCAGGGCCGCCTGCATGTCCATGGCGCACGACACCGCGGACTGAGTGTGCCGGAAGATGACGATCAGCGAGTCGGCTTCCATCTTGATGAGGATGCCATCGTGCCGGCGGAGGATCGGGCTCAAAAGTCGCTTGTGTTCGTGAATGATCTGCAGGAAGTGCAGGATGCCGAATTTCTCGACCTGCCGAGAGAAACCCGAGAGGTCCGTGAACATCACCGCCCAGGTTTCTCCGAACAGGTCCCAGATCCGCTGATCCAGGGCCTTGAGATCGCATCCCGGACGGATCCGCTCGTCGATGAGGTCCCACAGCCGATGTTCGCTGCTCTTCAGGAGTTCGTCCATCATCGCTACCTTGAGCCTACTCTCCGGCCGGGGAGGCGCTAAACGGGAGGGGGTGTGATCGACATCGCATCTCGTCCGACCGCAAGCCGGGGACGCCGAGTCCCGTGTGCTACGCTCGACGGGCGAATCCTGATGAGAATGCACGTCTTTGGCGATCCCGCCACGCTCTTCGCGGAACCCCAGCCCGAGGTGTTCCAGGTCGAGGATGCGGGGAGTCTCATCCCCCACCTGGCCGACCGCGAAGCTCTGGTGGTCGCCGACGCCGCCCGCCTGCTTGCCGCGAGCGATGTTCTGGCCGACGCCCTCTTGAACGCTTCCGCCGCCATTCTGGTGGTGGGGAAGTCTGAAGATGTCACGCCCACCCTCGCCGCGTTTCGCACCATTCCCGCGGTGCTTCTCGCCCCGCTCTCGAATCTGGCCCTCGAGCGCGCCTCGCGTTTCGCCCTCGACACCGCCGGACGTCGATCTACGGTATCCACCCTCGAGGGGCAACTGGCCCGGCGCAACACCGAACTCTCCGAGCTGAACAAGATCGGCGCCGCCCTTTCGGCCGAACGCGACATCTCCCGGCTGCTCTCCCTGATCCTCGACAAGTCCCGCCAGATCACCGCCGCCGACGCGGGCAGCCTGTACCTGGTCGTGCGCGGCGACACTCCCGAGCAGCCCGACACTCTTCGATTTGCGCTGGCCAAGAACGACTCGGTGCAGGTCGCGTTCCAGGAGTCGCGCATGCCCCTGGATCAGACGTCCATCGCGGGCTACGTGGCGGTGAACGGCACCGCGGTCAACGTGGCGGACGCCTACGAACTTCCCGAGGGAACTCCGTACCGGATCTCACGATCTTTCGACACCAAGTCGGGCTACCGAACCAAGTCGATGCTGGTGGTGCCCATGCGCGATCACCAAGGCGAGATCATCGGCGTCATTCAGCTCATCAACAAGAAGACCGAGCCCGCGACGATACTGAAGCCGAGTTCGCTGGTGGAGCGGGTGGTGGTGTCCTTCGACGATCTGGACCTCGACCTCGTGATGTCGCTGGCCTCGCAGGCGGCGGTGGCGCTCGTCAACACGCGGCTGATCGCAGACATCAAGTCGCTCTTCGAATCCTTCGTTCAGGCCTCCGTGACCGCGATTGAAAGCCGCGATCCCACCACGTCGGGTCATTCCGGCCGGGTCGCCGAACTCACGGTCGGGCTCGCTCAGAAAGTGGACGGCGCTTCGTCGGGCCTCTTTGCGCCGGTGCGCTTCAGTCGCGACCAGATTCAGGAAGTCCGATACGCGAGCCTCCTGCACGATTTCGGAAAAGTCGGAGTGCGCGAAAAGGTCCTGGTGAAGGCGAAGAAGCTTTTCTACGGCGAACTGCTCGCCCTGCGCCAGCGTTTCGGAGTGATCAAGCGTACCGCCGAAGCGGAGTACCTGCGCGCCAAAGTGGCGTGTCTTGAGACCGGAGGCGATCGCGAGGCGCTGCGGGCCCTCGACCTGAAACACGCGGCGCATCAGAAGGAGATCGACGCCGCGCTGGATGTGGTTGTGAAGTCGAACGAGCCGAGCGTCCTGGAGGCCAACACCGCCGCCGCCCTCATCGAACTGCCGAACCTGAGCTATCTGGACGTGGATGGCGTGAACCGGCCTTACATCACCGCCAACGAACTGGAGGCCCTCTCGATTCGCCGCGGTTCGCTGTCGGAGGAGGAGCGCGTGGAGATCGAGAGCCACGTGACCCATACTTTCCGCTTCCTCTCCCAGATTCCCTGGACGGGCGAGTTCGCGCGCGTGCCCGAGATCGCGTTCGCGCATCACGAGAAGCTGGATGGCACCGGCTACCCGCGAAGGTTGAAAGCCGCGGACATCCCTCTTCAATCGCGAATGATGACCATCTCCGATATTTTCGACGCTCTGGTCGCCTGGGATCGCCCCTACAAGAAGGCGGTTCCCATTCAAAAGGCCCTTGATATTCTTCACTATGAAGCGAGCCACGGCAAACTCGACGCCGACCTGCTTCAGGTCTTCATCGAGGCCCGCGTTTACGAGCTGACGGCGAGTCGCGCGGCCGGGAACCCGGCCCTGACCCCATGACCCCGGTTATCGCCCATCGGGGCAACTCTTCGGCCGCTCCCGAGAATACCTTCGCCTCGTTCGAGAGCGCCATCGCGGTGGGAGCCACTCTCGTCGAATGCGACGTCCAGATGACGGCGGACGGCCATATCGTGGTCATCCACGACCCCACGCTTGACCGCACTTCCGACCGCACCGGTGACGTGCGCACGCTCACTCTGTCCGAAGTCCGCGCCGCTGACGTGTCGTATCCCCAGCGCTTCGGAGCGCAGTTCTCGCCGCAGCGGGTGGCCACACTCGGCGAACTGCTTGAGTTCCTGAAGGGCCGCGCCCGCGTGATGCTGGAGATTAAGAAAGAGTCGTCGCTGGCCGACGACGATGCGTTCGAGCGCCGTATCGCCGCCGAGATCGTAAGGTCCGGCGTGCGCGTCACCGACGACATGGAGACCGATGTGGCGCTTCTCTCGTTCTCCACGTCCATCCTGGAGCGCATGGCCGTGCTTCTGCCCGATGCGCCCCGAGGTCACCTCTTCTATCGCGATCCGGAAGAGTTGATTTTCATCGCCGCGGCCCGGGTCGGCGCGCGTTTCATCATGCCCGAGAAAGGTCATCTTTCGCCGAGTCTGCTCGACCGCGCGAAGTTGGCGAACCTCGGTGTGGCCACCTGGGTTTGTGACGACCCGGCCGAGTTCCGAAAGCTCTGCGCACTTGGGTTGCTCGGGATCGGCACGAACCATCCCGAAGGCATGGCCGAAGAACCGCCCGCTTCCTGATGCACATTCAGCTTGACCCCGTCGGGGGTATGGCGGGGGACATGTTCGTGGCGGCGATGCTCGACGCGTTCCCCCTGCTGGAGGCCGCGGTTCGTGAGGCGGTGCGGGCGGCCGGGTTGCCGTCGCGGTTCCGCTGCGACCTCGTTCCTCATGCGGACCACGCGTTGCACGGAAAGCGCTTTCTGGTGATCGAAGAGAGGCCCGCGCAAGATCAGGGGCACGGACCGGCCCATGATCATCATCACCCGCATTCACATCCCCATCTGGACGCGCATCCGCACTCGCACGATCACGAACATGCGCCGGATCACCGTCACTCACACCCCCATTCGCATCCACCGCACCCTCCTCCGCAGTCGTTATTACCCGCAGGTGCCCACGAGCATGCACCCGACCACGAACACGGGCACCGCCCCTTCGTGGAAATTCGCGCCGGTCTGGAGAGCTCTTCGCTGCATCCAGGCGTCCGCGGCCACGCGATCGCCATCTTCTCGCAGGTAGCCGAGGCCGAAGCGCAGGTTCACGGCGCGACCACCGAAACCGTGAGCTTTCACGAACTGGGCGAGTGGGACTCGATCGCCGACATCGTGGCCGCGGCCGCGATAATGCATGCTCTGTCTCCCGCCACCTGGTCCGTGGGCCCGCTGCCCCTGGGTTCGGGCTTCGTGAAATCCGCGCACGGTCTGCTCCCGGTGCCGGCACCCGCGACCACGCTGTTGCTTCGCGGTCTCAGGGTGCGCGAGGACGGAGTTCCCGGCGAGCGAGTGACGCCTACGGGCGCCGCGATCGCACGCCACCTTTCTCTCCTGCCCGGTATGCCGCCTCGCGAGCGGACGATGCTTGGGACCGGCCTGGGTTTCGGTACTCGCGCACTTCCCGGCATTTCGAACTGCCTGCGCGCGCTGGTCTTCGACACCGCGGCCCCGGTGGCGATCGAGGCGAGTCCCGCGCTGGCTCCGTCGGGCCCTGATGGCCGCGTGTCGGCGGTCGAGTTTGAGGTGGACGATCAGACCCCCGAGGATCTCGCAATCGGGCTCGACCACCTGCGCGGTCACCCGGATGTGCTCGACGTATTGCAGACTCCCGCGTTCGGTAAGAAGGGGCGGGTGGTGATCTCGATCCGAGTGCTTTGCAGGTCTGCCGCGGAAGACGATGTGGCGGCGGTCTGCTTTCAGGAGACGACCACGCTCGGCATCCGCTTCCTGGACGTTCGCAGGCACATTCTGGTGCGGTCTATGAGCGTCGCGGAGGTTGACGGTCAACAGGTCGACCGCAAGCATGCGGATCGCGGCACGCACGTCACCACCAAAGTAGAGGCCGACAGCCTGCGCGAAGTGAAGGGCCACGCCGAACGCGAACGGCTCCGCCGCGCCGCCACCGACGGCTAACCCCGTCAAACACGGGCCCGCCCCATTTCAGGTTCCGCGCACCCGAAACCGTAGGGGCGACCCTGGTGGTCGCCCTGCCGTCAAGAAGGGGCCCGCCCCATTTCAGGTTCCGCGCACCCGAAACCGTAGGGGCGACCCTTGTGGTCGCCCTCGCGAGCACGCGCCTCGGCCATTTGCCGGTTGGACCTCTGGTCACCCCATGCGCACCCGCGTGCTCGTCCTATGAGGAGGCAAGTGCCGCGCCCCTCGCGTACACTCGGCACCGATGAATGAGAGCCTCAATCCGGCCGCGGCCGTGCCTGCCACCCATCCCGCGCGGCGTGTGACCTCCAACCCACCCGCGGATCTCCCGGACGCCATGGCTCGACTCGAGGCCGTCCTCAGTACCTGTGGTGACGTTGTGGTCGCGGTCAGTGGGGGAGTCGACAGCCTCACCCTCGCGGCCATGGCACACGCGCGGCTGGGCGACCGCGTCGCCCTGGTTCACGCGGTCTCGCCCGCGGTCCCGGCCGAGGCCACGGCGCGGGTGAAAGAGTTCGCACAACTGCGCGGAGCCTCGCTCATTCTGCTTGACGCCGGGGAGTTCTCGGACGAGGCCTACCGTGCCAATCCCAGAAACCGCTGCTACTTCTGCAAGAGCCACCTTTACGACGCCATCCGCTCGCGATTCACGACGATCATCGCGTCCGGCGCCAACGTTGATGACCTGGGCGATTACCGCCCGGGTCTTCTCGCCGCCCGCGAGCGCGATGTGCTCCATCCCTTCGTGGAGGCGGGCTTCACCAAGTCGCGCGTCCGCGAACTCGCGCGCCATCTTGGCCTCGGCGAAATCGCCGAGCTGCCCTCCGCCCCCTGCCTCTCGAGCCGCGTGGAAACAGGCATCCGCATCGAAGCCCCCGCCCTTGCCCTGATCGATTCCGTCGAGGCGGAGATTCGCCAAGCCCTGCGTCCACTCACCGTTCGGTGCCGCGTCCGACATCGCGGGGTGGTGGTGGAGTTGGACGAAGCCGCCCTGACCGCCCTTCGGCCCGAGTCTCGACATGAGTGGATCCGCAGGGTCTGCGCGCGCGCCCTGGCCGCAGGTCTCAAAGGCGAAGTGGAGTTTGAGCTCTACCGTCAGGGCAGCGCGTTCCTCCACCCACGGTCGTGACCGCCGCCGACTTCGATCTCGACCTCCTTCGAGCCGAACGCGTCGGTCTCGACGAGGCGCTTTTCTGCGCGGGCAAGACCGCGGATCAGATTGGACGGATCGTAGAGACGGTGCACGCCGCGGGCCGTCCGATGTTGCTCACCCGCCTCGATGAGTTCCGACATGCCGCATTGGGCGAGGCCGCGCGGGCCCTGATCGACTACGACCCGCACTCCGGAACCGCGGTAGTGGGATCGAAGCGCCGCCTTCGCGACCGGGCGCGCGTCGCGGTGGTGTGCGCGGGAACGTCGGACCTGAAGGTGGGCCGCGAGGCCGCGCGTACCCTGGAGTACTACGGCGAGAAGGCAGCGGAGTTCAACGATGTAGGCGTCGCGGGCCTTCATCGCCTGATCTCGCGCCTCACCGAGATCAGGGCGCATGACATCGTCATCGCGGTGGCGGGCATGGACGCCGCACTGGTCAGCGTGATCGGCGGCCTGGTGCGCGCCCCGGTGATCGCGGTGCCAACCTCGGTGGGCTACGGGGCCTCCCGTGGAGGCGAAACGGCCCTCGCCGCCGCCCTCGCAAGCTGCGCAGCCGGCGTGACGGTGGTCAACATAGACAACGGCTTCGGCGCCGCCTGCGCCGCGATGCGCATCCTCAACCGATAGTCGTCATTGCGAGCCGACCGTCCATCGTCGACCGGCGAAGCAACCCCGTCCGACCACTGTTCAGAATACCGCAGACCCGCCAGGGTGATTCCCAGGGTTCTATCGCCCGCGCGACTTGGGACCTCGGATGGGTGCGGCGGTCAGGGGGTCATCGGGCCAGGAGTGACGGGGGTAGCGCGAGCGGAGTTCTTTCCGTACCTTCGGATAGGTATTGGTCCAGAAACTTCGCAGATCCTGAGTCACCTGCACCGGACGTCGCGCGGGGGAGAGCAGGTGCAGAGTGACTCGCGTGCGGTCGTCGTTGACGAGAGGCGTGTCGATCCAGCCGAAGATCTCCTGCAGCCGAACCGGAAGTACAGGCGGAGAACCATCCGCCGAGTATTGAAGTGCGACCTTCGATCCGGTCGGGGCCTCGATGAAGGTGGGGGCGAGAGTGTTGAGAGCACGCTGCTGGTTCCAGTCGAGGAGGTTGGCGATGGCTGCTGCCGTGTCGATACCGAGGAGATCCGCCCGCGAACGCGAGGCGAGAAGATCGGCGCGCAGCCACCCGCCGAGTTTCTGAAGCAGCGCTTCGTCCGCCACGTCGGGGAACGTCTCGGAACGTCCCCAAGCACGCAGGGACAGGACGCGGGCCTGGAGGGACCGCGCCGCATCCGAGAACATCTGCGGCAACAGACCCTCGCTTCTTATCGCGGTGGACAGAATCCCGATTCGAGCCTCATCGGTGATCGCGCTGAGTGGCTTCGCGTCGAGGATCAGCTCGCCGATACGGCGTTCGGTTTGGGCTAGAAGGATCCCGCGATTCGGATCCCAGGCCACCACCTCGCGGACTTCCGCGTTGAGCGCCGCAACGTCGAGGGGAGCGGCGAGGAAGATCCGGCCTTCCGCGTCGCGAGCGTCCACGTGGGCTATTGCCAGCCACTCTTCGTGAGTCAGGGGATCGCTCGGGTCGAGGCGAACTCCGCGCCCGGTGGCGAGTCGATAGCGATCGGTGGAGCCCGCACGACGCTGCGCCACGCGTTCGGGATAGGCGAGGGCAATCAGCCGGCCGACCTCTTCGGTTGAGCCCAGGCCCGCCTGGGCTTCGATCCTCAACCTCGAGCGATGTTCACGCGCCGCGTCGCGAACTCTGCTGAGTCCGCCCAAGGCTCCGCGGCCCCTGCCGCGCAGGGCCTCGAGGCGCAGGGTCAGATCGGCACCCGCGTCGCGGGGAAGAATGTCGCGCTCTTCTACAATCGCCGCGATATCGGCGGCGAGCCCGCCGAGGCCCAGGCGGCGGCCTTCGATGAGCAGGTGGCCGAGGCGTGGATGAACGCCGAGTTGGTGAATGGCGCGGCCGTGAGGCGTCACCGCACCGCCCTCGAGGGCGCCGAGGTCACCCAGGATCCGTCTGGCCTCGGCGATGGCGCCGGCCGGCGGCGGCGTTATCCAGTCGATGGCTCCGTCGTTTTCGCCCCAGATGGCGAGGTCGAGGGCGAGAGGCAGCAGGTCGGCGTCGATGATCTCGGGCGAGCGTGAGGCGGCGAGGGTTCGCTGCGTGCCCTCGGTCCACAAGCACCACGCGACCCCCGGTCCCAGTCGGCCCGCGCGACCGGCGCGTTGAGCCGCGTTGTCACGCGCGATGCGGACCGTATCGAGTCGGGACAGACCCAGACCGGAATCGAAACGCGAGACGCGGGCGAGGCCGCTGTCGACCACGATGGACACGCCTTCGATGGTGAGGCTCGTCTCCGCTATGTTGGTTGCGAGAACCACGCGGCGCCGGGGTCCGGGCTGAATGGCGGCCTGCTGCGCGTCGATCGCGAGGTCGCCGTGCAGCGGCCGGATGTCGAGAGCGTGCGGACCTTCAAGGTCCTGGAGACTCGCGGCCACGCGCGCGATCTCAGAGGTGCCGGGCAGGAAGGCGAGCACATCGCCCGAGGCCGCCTTCAGCACCCGACGGATGGCCGCTGACACCGCAGGCGTGGGATCGCGATCGGGCGCCAGGTCGTCTGTGGCGTAGGAGATTTCTACCGGATAGGACCGGCCGGTGCTGGTGATGATCGGAACATCGCCAAGACTTCGCGACAGAGCCGCCTCGTCCAGGGTGGCGCTCATGATGAGAATGCGGAGATCCGGGCGGAAGACGGCCTGGACGCGGCGGGCGAGGGCAAGACCCAAATCGGCGTGGATCGACCGCTCGTGGAATTCGTCGAAGATCAGCAGACCACAGCCCGCGAGGTCCGGCTGGGACAGCAGGGAGCGGGTCAGAATCCCCTCGGTCACGACCTCGATACGCGTGGTGGGGGAAACCCGCGACTCGCGCCGGATGCGGTAGCCCACGAAGCCGCCCACCGCCTCGCCGATCTGCTCGGCCATACGGCTCGCCACCGCGCGAGCGGCGAGCCGTCTCGGCTCCAGCATGACGATGCGCTTCTCGCCCAGCCACGGCTCGCGCGCCAACTCCAGGGGGACGAGCGTGCTCTTGCCTGCCCCCGGCGGCGCGGTCAGGATCGCCACACGTTCGCGCGACAGCGCGGTTCGCAACTCGGGCAGAGCGCTCGAGACGGGAAGGGCGCTCAAGTCTTCGGACGGACGTCCAGAAACTTCGCGCGGGTTTTGGGGCTTGGCACCGGGCACGAGTCGAAGCGGCCGAAGATCCGGTAGCGCGACCGCGCGATCGCCCGATACACCGCGTCGCGAAAGAAACGCGGTACAAGCCGAAATACCGCCACGGTCCGGTAGATGCCACCGGCGGCGGCAATGGCGAAGAGGGCGGCATCGCTGCGGTCGAGAAACCGCGCTTGCGCCGAACCGTAGCCGGCGATCACGATCACGGTCGAGAGAGTCGAGTCGGCGCGACCGGCCTCTTGCAGGAGGCTCCGACCCAAGTCGCCCTGGAGCGCCGCGAAGCGAAGCTGATCAGTTCGATCGATGCGGATCAGAAACCGCACGAAGATGTCGCACAGTCCGCAGACGCCGTCGTAGAGAACGAGATGAGTCACCGAGCGGGGAGGTTATCAATTCGCTGTGCATAGAATCCCCACCGATGAGAGAACGTCTTCGAGGTCGAATCGCCGCCACGGCCTTCCTTGCGTTCATCTTCGCGACGGCCTGTGGGGCGAAACCGCCGGCCCCCGTTCCCACCGCCGCTGCGGTTGCGATCCCGACCCCGACCCCAGTGGCCTTCGCGGATCCGCCGAAGGGCGCGGTGGTGATCCCGGGCGGCCGGTTCACGATGGGTGGCGGAGAGCGGATCGAAGAGAACCCGCCGCACCTCGTTCAGGTGAGGAGCTTCGCGATCGATCCCTACGAAGTGACAGTCGAACGGTTTTCGAAGTTCATTGAGGCCACCCAACATCGGACCGAAGCCGAGAAGTGGGGCTGGTCCGGCGTGTTTGATATCCAGGCTCAGGACTGGAAACCCGTGAACGGCGCGATCTGGAAAGCGGTGGGCGGCCCGACCTCAAAGCCATCAGCGCCGAACGATCCCGTCACTCACGTGAGCTGGAATGACGCGGTGGCCTTCTGCGCCCACGAGAAGGGCCGCCTGCCGACCGAAGCGGAATGGGAATACGCCGCGCGCGGGGGCCGGGAGGGCGAGATCTTTCCGTGGGGAAATCAACTCCGCCCCGGGGGCAAGCCGGCCGCGAACTGGTGGCAGGGTGTCTTCCCTTCGAAGCCCACGCGAGAAGACGGTTTCCTTTCCCGTGCTCCGGTCGGACGTTTCAATCCGAATCACTACGGTCTGTACGACATGATCGGCAATGTGTGGGAATGGAACTTGGACTGGTTCGACGCGGGGTACTACTCGAAGTCGCCGGTCTTTAACCCTCAGGGCCCGCCCGCGGGGAAGGACCGCGTGATGCGGGGAGGTTCGTGGATGTGCTCGGAGAACTTCTGCCGCAACTTCCGCAACGCCGCGCGTTCGTTCGCGGCCCCCGATAGCGGACTGGACAATCTGGGCTTCCGTTGCGCTTACGACGTGCGTCGCGCAAGTTCCTAGTCGGGAAGGCCCACGCCGTCGATCACCACGAAGAAGCGCCCAGGCGGCCGTCCTTCCTCCTTGACCCACAAAACGAAGGTGGCGCTCCCGTTGCGCGTGATTCCTGTGGGCGAAAGCCGCAGCGCGGACAGCAGGGCTTCGGGATTCTCCGATGCGGAAACTCCCGGACGCAGAGCCAGCAGGGCTTCGCGCGAGATCTCTCCCGGCTTCAATCCGAGATTTCGGGCGAGGGGGGCAAGAGCCATGGCGCTGCCGTCGATCATTCGGGCGGGAACGACCACGCGGCTGTCTCCCACTTCGACGACGCGGCTGCTCGTTCGGGGCGACGGAGCGCAACCGGCCGCGGTCTGATCGGAGGCGAGGGCGTCCAGGGCCACATCCGCGCGGAACCACTTGCCGGAGCGCGGCTCGAGAATCGAAACACCGGTGATGGCCACGTCGGCGTAGGCCTCCCCGCGGTTGCGCAGAAGCCGGTCGTACACCTCGGGCGACACGCCATCGAGGTCATCCAGTGAGAGACCTTCGAGCACCTTCACGAGGGCCACGAAGTTGAGCCGAGTCAGCTCCTTGAATCCGCCCCTCTTGGGAAAACCGCCGCTCTCGATCAGCACAACCGGAGTTCCCCAGGCCGTGACGTTGTCGCCAAACGCGCGCGGATTCCAGTCCTCATCGTAACGGGCGATTCCTCCCGGGATGAACGGGGAGAGGGTCGCCACGATGTGGCTCGCCACCTTCTTGGCACGCAGACGCCCGGGAGTCACCGTCCCCGCCGCGTCGCCTGAAACCGCGAGCAGCGAAATCGAGGAGAGGACACCTGTATCCCCCACGGTGATTCGGCGTCCCTGGTCGTGCAGATTGAAGCCTAGAAAAGGGGAGAAGCGGTCGCGGACCTTCTTGAGGAGGATGCCTTCCGGTGTGGTCAACATCAGAGCGTCGCGGTTGATGTCGATACCCTGGGCGTTCCGCCGCTCGTAGGCCTCGGCCCCGTCCGGATTCAGCATCGGAATCATGCGGAGGGTGAAGGTGTCGAGAATCCGGGCGATCTCCGGCCGCGCGGATTCGGCGGCGAGGTACGCGGCGAGATCGAGGAGCGCCGGCGTGGCCGAGGGTTCGTCGCCGTGCATTTGCGACCAAAGCAGGATGGACTTTGCTCCTCTTCCTATCGACACCATGCGGATGTTTCGGTCGAGGAAAGACGTGCCGATGGTCTCGACCTCGAGGTGGCCCGGGAATGTGGCGAGCAACCGGTCGATCTCGGCGCTCAAAAAGTTTGGGCCGAGACACGGAGCTGGCCGCGTGACGAATCGGCGACTTTCCTGCTCTCCAAACAGCTGGCGGGCGGACAGTCCCGTCGGCCCGGGCGCGCCCTGAGGGTTCGTGGCCAGCAGCAATAAAAGCCCGATCAATTCATTAACCTCTTCATTTGCCGTATCCTACGGCCACTGTAGGTCGCGAATGAACTTAACCGATTCGAAATCCGCGTCGTCTGCCGCCACCAGCCTCGCTGCGGCGACCGGACCGTTTTCCGCGGAGCGGCCCGCAGCCTCGGACGCGCTCGAAGCAGAACGCGTGGCTGGCCACGGCCTGCCCTCGATCCCGTCGAGCGCCGCCGCCACCGAGCCAGGCCCGACTACCGACTCGGAAGACCGCGGCAGCAGGAAGAAGGAGAAGTCCGAGTTCGGCCGCGCCGAGCCCTGGCAGCGCTACCGGGCTCTCGTCGACACCGTTAAAGAGGCTCAGGATCTGGTCGACCTGGCCGACCACAAGGCGCGCTTCGCCCTGATCATCATGGGTGCTTTGAACGCGGCGATTCTGATCCTGGGCACGCGCTCCGAGTTCATCGCCAGGCTACCCCCGGAGGCTCAGCCATGGCTCTACCTCTATTTCGCCCTCTACGCCATAACCGCGGTTTATTTCTTCGTGCAGGCGATCGAGTCGCTCCGTCCCCGAGCGGAGACGCTGGTTCAGCGGGCTGAACTCGCCACGTTCGCTCAAGGCGAGGACGGTATGGAGGCCAGCAATCTTGGTTTGCGCTTTTTCGCCGACGCGGTTCGCTACGACCTGCCCACGTACCTGGCCGCGTGGCGGAACATTCGGGTGAGTCAGTTGAACACGGAACTGGCCACCCAGGCCTACACCCTGGCGCGCATCAATCGGGCGAAGTACGCGGCCATCGCCAAGCTCTACTCGGGACTGCAGGCTCTGACTCTTCTGACCTGGGGATTCGTCGTCGGGATGGCGGTGCTTGCGTGGGTGGACCACGAAGTGCGGGCCCTCAGCCGGAGAAGTTCCGCCGAGGTTCCGGTTGTGATGTGCAAAGCCGTCATCGACCCGTCGGCGTCCGCAATCGCTCCCCGTCTCTCCGTGGCACCGCGGCCTCATTCCCGTTTTGTGTAAAAACCGTACTGCGGGAAAACGAGTGAGCAACGTTCTTTCAAAGCGGGCGATCTGTGCGTTTGCGGTCTGTTTGCCCTTCGTCTTTGGCCTGATCGGCGAAGCCCGCGCTCAGGGCAGCGAAGTGGCTCCATCTCCATCTCCTTCTCCATCGCCAGTGCCGCCGCAGGAATCCGCAGTCGCAGTACGGGAGTCACCTGAGGTATCAGGAGCGGGGTGGCAGCGGAAGGGCCTCGGCCTGAAGAACGGCCGGTTTAAAATCGACCTCGCTGGTTATGCCCAGATGGACTTCCGACACTTCGACTGGAACGTGGAGCCGGACTCGGTTCGCGCCGAGAGGGAACTGCGTCGTTTGCGCATCGGCATCAAGGCCGAGTTCGACCGCTGGTCCCTGGAACTGGATGGCGATCCGCGCGGCTCAAAGAAAGGAGACCGGCTCAAGGATGCGGCCGTGGGCTATCAGTTCTCGCGCAAGGCGACCCTTCTAGCCGGTCACTTCAAGCCTGACGTGAGCCCGGAGTTTCTGACCTCGAGTTCAAGGACCGATCTCATCGACCGCTCCATGGCCCCGGAACGTCTGGGCGTGGATCGCGAGTGGGGAGCGTCGCTGAGTGGCGAGGCCTCCAAGTTCACCTACGTTGCGGGCGCGTTCGCGGGCGACGGCAGCCCGTCGTCCGAGCGATCCGATGCCGCCGTGGCAAGCCGCGTGACCTGGGAGCCTCGCGGCGGTTTCGTCCTCGGGAGTTCGTTCATGCAAGGGAAGGTGACGCCCGATCCCGCCGTGGGTTCCATCGAGCCGGAGGCCAAAGGCGGCTCGGGCCGCACTTCCAGCGGCTTCGATTTCTCGGACCGGCCTCACGTCAAGGGAACCCGGCGCCGGGTGGGAGCCGACGCCGCCTACTCGCGTGGTTCCTTCCGCGCGATCGCCGAGTTTCTTCAAATGACCGAGCAGAGGCTGGGGCAAGGGCCAGGGGGCGAAACTCTTCCCGCCTTCCGAGGGCGGGCCTGGAGCCTGCATGCGACCTACATCCTCACGGGCGAGAAAAAGTCAACCAAGGTGCGTCCCGCGGCGTCGATCTTCAAGGGCGGCAAGGGGATGCTCGAAGTCGCGGCTCGCATTGAGGGTCTTCACTTCGATGACACCGGGGCCGAGACGGGCCGTGCGGGATACCGCAGCCGGGACCAAGACCTTGTCGCCGCCGGGGCCGCCACCTGGTCGGCCGGGGTCAACTACTGGGCCTCGAGTTTCCTCAAGTTCCAGGGAAACGCGCTTTGGGAGCGGTACCGCGATGCCACCCGCGCGCCCACACCTGGCAACAACGGTCGCTATTTCAGCGTGGTTGGGCGAATTCAGGTAATGGTCCCCTGAAACGAAAATGGCCGGTCCCCGAAGGAGATCGGCCGATATCCGTTGCGATGGCGCGGACTAATTGCCCTTGAGGCGGTAGGTCCCGTCGGGTTGACGTTCACGGTGAATGTCGTGGCAGGTCCGGCAGGTTCCGAACATAGCCCGAGTTGCTTCTCCGAGGGCCGCTGCGTCCTTGCCTTCTGCGGCCTTTGCCACGGCGCGGGCGGCGTCGCGGGCGGCGCCACTCATCTTGACTGCCCCGTCATCTTTGCGTGCGGTCCAGAAGGCCTCGACGCTGGCCAGAGCGGCCTCGACCCCTTTGGCGCTGGTGGCGGCAACCGCCATGTCGCCGTTGGCGCCGCGGATGGCATTAGCGCCATCCTGTACGTCCTTCATGGCCTTTTCGAGATTGGCTTCGGTCACGTTGGCGGCGTGGATGTCCGGCGCCGCGAGTGCGGCGACCAGAACCGCGACGATTGTGGATTTCCTCATGATTCTCCAAAGACTCCGAGATGTTGTTCCGCCCGGTTGGGAACAGACGCCTGAGATTATCGCTTTTTGGACCAGCAGTCTGTGGCGGCGCTTTAGGGCCATCCGCCAACGGAGGCGAGAATGGGAGGAATGAAACGCGGCCTCGCCCTCCTTTCGCTTTTCGTGAGCCTCTCGATCCCGGGTCAGGCCCAAGAAGTGGCCCCTCCGACTCCGACGCCTGCGGAAGCACCCGCGCCGAAACCGAAGAATCTGGTGGACGCGACGCTGGGTCTCGCCTGGGGTGGACCCACGCGGCTGACCGGTTCGGCCACCCTGATGTGGGGGCAACCGAAGATGCTCGTCGCGTTCGCCCCCGCGAAGTTGATCCAGGTTCGCGCGGGAACCCGGGGCGGTCAGATCGGCCTGGGCTTTGTGGCCGGTGTCTTCGAGGATTCGCTGATCAAACCCTCGGGGCTCGCGGTCACCTTGAAGGCCATCGCCCTTCGCACCTGGCGCGACCCTACGGGAGTGACGAACGGGCACACCTATGCAGGGATTGAGAGCGACGTGGTTCTGCTGGGCCTCCGCGGCAGCCTCGGCTACGCGCGGAAGGTGAGCGGCACCGGCGGACCGGGCGGCCGCCTCATCTGGTCGCTCGGCGTTGGGCTCTGACTCAGAACTATCCCTTGAGCTTGAAGGGGGGCAGGACGGCGCGCTGCTTCTCGAACAGCTGACCGAGGCCGGCCTGGGCCGCCCGCATCATGTCGTCGAGATCGGCCTTCGAAAACGGCTTCTGCTCGGCCGTGCCCTGCACTTCCACAAAGGCGCCCGAGGCCAGGCCCACCACGTTCATATCCACCTCGGCCGCGGAGTCTTCGATGTAATCGAGGTCGACCACGGTGGCTCCCTTGACCCGGCCCACGGACACGGCGGCCACCTGATCGCGCAGCGCGCCCATGGCTCCGATTTTCTTTAGCGCGAGGACCAAGGCGACGAACGCGCCGGTGATGGATGCGGTGCGGGTGCCTCCGTCCGCCTGGATTACATCGCAGTCGATCGTGAGGGTTCGCTCCCCGAGGGCCTTCATGTCGAGGACCGATCGGAGCGATCGGCCGATGAGTCGCTGAATCTCATGGGTGCGTCCCGAAGGCGCCCCTTTCGTGACTTCACGCGCCGTCCGGGTATGGGTGGCGCGGGGCAGCATCGCGTACTCGGCGGTCAACCATCCCTCGCCTTTTCCGCGCAGAAACTGGGGAATCCGGTCCTCGACGCTCACCGTGGTGATCACCCGGGTGTCTCCGCAGGAGATGAGAGCCGAGCCCTCGGCGTGACGGGTGGGCGAAGGCTCGATGGTGATGGGGCGCAGTTCGAGCGGCCTTCGGCCCGAAACTCGCAACGTCAGTTCGGCGGCCAGGCCCGGGTCTTTCTGCTTGAGGATATCGCCGATGGAAGTCATGGACTCTAATTTTCGCACTCCGCGACGGTACGCCTCGCAGAGTCCCGCCTTCAGGGGGCGGCGAGGGGCGTGGGTTCGAGGCCGTAGAGCTTGCGGTACTGATCGCGCGCGGCCATGATGATCATCACGTAGGTGCGCGTCTCGGTGAAGGGAATCGACTCTGCGAATTCGTCGGCGCGGATGGAGGGGTTGGGGGCCAGCCACCGGGCCACTCGATGCGGCCCCGCGTTGTAGGCCGCGAGTGCCGCCTCGGGCCGCGCATCGAAGCGCTCCAGCATCTGGCGCAAGTAGCGGGTTCCGAACGTGAGCGAGGTCACGGGCTCGTGAAGCATCTTCACGGTGAAGCGCTGTCCGAGTTCGCGGGCGAGCGGTCTGCCGGTGTACGGCATGATCTGCATCAGCCCCCGGGCTCCCACCACACTCTTCGCCTGCTCGTCGAACGTCGATTCCTGGCAGACCAGAGCCGCCACCAGCGCGGGGTCGAGCCCCTCGCGATACGCCGCGGCCTTGAGGGTCTCGCCGAACTTGAGGGGATAAATGGTGGTCCAGACATGCGCGGGCAGGTCCTGGATGGCGGCGGAAACGTGCTCGGGCCGCGCCCGCTTCATGTAGATGATTGCGTTGCGCAGCTGACCGCGGTCGGCCTCGATCAACGCCCGGGCTTCCAGCGCCGAACTGGTGTTGCCGAACGTCTTCAATTCATCCATGGCCTCGCCGTCGAGACCCACGAGCAGCAGCTGACGGAGACGTGTTTTGAAGGGTGCTGGAAGTTCTTCCCGGCGGAAGCCTGGAACCGTGCTCTGAGCCTCGGTCTGGATGGTCGACGCCACCGCGGGCAGACCCGGCAACTCGTTCTTCGCCAGGGCCCCGTACCAGGTGTTACTGAACCGCTCGGCGGCCTCGCTCAAGAGAACCGAAGCGCGTTCGACTTCACCGTTTCGCTTGCGGGCCACTCCGGCCCAGTAGAGAAACCCCGAGGGTGATCGCGCCCGGCGGGCCATGGTTTCGAGGGTTGTGGCGGCGTCCTCGGAATGGCCGGCCCGCAGTGCTTCGAAGGCCGCGCGCATGGCTGAACCCTCGGCGTAAGAACCTTCGGCGAATTCGTCGACCAGCCGCCGGTAGTAGGGAGCCGCCTCCGAATAGAGGGCGTCCTTCTGGAAGAAAGTGGCCAGCGAGTAAAGACCCTCTTCTGCGACCGTGGTGCCTGGGAAGGCGCGCACCACTTCGTTGAGACGGCTCGCGCGTTCGGATTCAGGAGCGAGGCGGGCGAGGAGCAACCGCGCTTCCGCGCTGGCCGTGGAGGTGTCGGGAACGGTGGCGAGAAGTGTCTTCGCTTCGCGACTCGCGGTCCGCAGAAGCGCGCGTCCCAGGGCCACCGCCACCTTGTCGGCGTCGGCGCCGATCGCCTTGTGGAGCTTCAGCCTCCGCAACTCGGCTACCGCCGCCTCATTCTGCCCGCCCTTTTGAAGAGCGCGGGCGCGGGTGAATCGGCGTTCGAAATCGTCGCGCGCCGATCGCTTGGGATGGGAGCCCAAGGGCACCAGCAAGCGCGCGATGTGGCCCGCCGCGGCCTGAGACTGCTGGGACGTGGGGTAGACACGTTCGATTTCCTCCAGTCGTTCCAGCGCCAGGTCGGGCGAGCCCTGGGCCAGTAGAGCCTCGGAGAGGTCGAGCAGAACATCGGCGTGCTCCTGGCGGCAGACCGAGGTTGCTTCGGTGAGAAGAGCCACGCGTCGTGCGTTCTGCTTGATCTGCAGGAGAGCCGCGGCCGCGCCGAGACGGGCGGAGCAGGCGACGTCGTCCGATTGGGCGGCGTCGATGGCCCGAAGATAAGCGGAAGCGGCACCTCCATAGTCGGCGGAGCGCGCCTTGGCCCTGGCCAGGATCAGCAGGGCGCGATCGGCGAGGCCGGTGCGGTCGATGTCGACGTGCCGCGCGGCGGCGGCGGCTTCGTCAAAGCGACCGAGGGCGAGCGAAGCCTTGGCGGCGAGCACTTGAGCCAGGCCCGAGGCTTCTTCACCCGCGTGGTTGCGGGAGACCTTGCGGAGTGTCTCGACCACCGAGCCGTGGACGCCGCTGCGGAGATCGGTGGCCGCCTTGACCAGCGCCGCCTCCGCAGCCGTGAGAATCGGGCGAAGGGTATCGAGCCGGGACGGCTCATTCGTCTCGGCTTGAACGTTCGCGCTGATCCCGCCGGCCATCAAGGCGCACAACATCAGACGATTCGCCGTGGGGCGAAGGGTGAACGCGCCCGGGCGTGTGGCCCGGGTCAGGCGGGAGATCTTCAAGGATTTCCTGACGGACTACATGGGGCCCAGGGCTGAGGCGTCGCCGCCGGCCAGGAGACGGACGAGTTCATCGTGGAAGTAGTTGGTGTTGTTCCGCAGGCCCGGCGAAATGCGGTCGTGGTACATCTGACGGCCACGCTCGATGTCTTCCTTGAGGCGAGAATGCAGGTCTCTCGCCTTGCGGCCTTCCGTGACCTTGGTCTCGTTGTAGAGCTTGATCTCGCTGACGATCAGGCGGGCGA
>ENA-ORBV01003378-ORBV01003378.1-microbial-mat-metagenome-genome-assembly--contig:-NODE-3378-length-31999-cov-11.974782_pt1 | contig 31999 bp, 6 predicted proteins | sample MGYA00237777_ERZ505514 | MGnify/ENA primary metagenome ERZ505514 (study PRJEB26160, sample SAMN06269048) | microbial mat metagenome | isolation source: Oligotrophic lake microbial mat | place... | reverse complement strand
GTTCAGATTCATAAAATTAAACTCAAACACAAATCAATGCTTTGGACAAACAAAGTAGTTTACACTTTAGGTATTTATTACCCAGAAGATTTTGCTCATTCATTCGTAGGCTTTGGAAAATAAATGAAATCAATATTCAACATATTTCAAGAACTGCAAAAGCAAACAGCAAGTAAGACCGATGGTTTTACAATTGCTTCTTTGCCATTAGTGAAGTTTCATAAAATCGGAATTTCACCAAGCGGACAGCCAATGTTTTTTATTAAGTGTGGCGATTCTGCAAAAGCAAAATCTTTAGACAGCAACCTTGAATTTATTTCCGTTCAATTTAATCGTGAGTGCCAACTTCTAACAAACAAGAAAAAAGTTGCAGAAGGAATTTACACAGTCATTTCTTTGAAAACGGATTCAGTTGATTTGCAAGAATATTTTTTAGAAGTGGTTTACTTGATTGTAAAAAAACTTTCACCGACACCGAAACTAAAGGAACTGAAATTTGAAGTAGAGAAATTGATAAACTTGTTCAGCAAGTTTTCAAGACCACCAATAAAAACTATTCAAGGTTTGTGGGCAGAACTTTTAGTAATTGAACAAGCAAGCGACCCAGAATATTTAATTCGAGCTTGGCACAGTGCAGCATCTGACAAATTTGATTTCAATGATGGAGCAGATAAAATAGAAGTGAAAAGCACAGCCAAAAGCAGAAGGCTACACAACTTTTCTATTGAGCAATTGAACCCAAATAAAAATTCAAACTTACTTGTTGCTTCTGTTTTCACAGTTGAAACAGGAATAGGAAAAAATATTTTTGACCTTGTTGAATTGATTGAGAAGAAAGTAAAAGACAGAGATTTACTTTTTCGTATCAATGAAATTTTAGCTCAAACTTTGGGAAGAGATTTTGAAAAAACATTTGAAATGTTTTTTGATTATCAACTTGCAGTTGATGAACTTGAATTTTATGAGAGTGTAAACATTCCGAAAATCGGAACTGAATTTATTTCAGCAGAAGTTTCAAATGTTCGTTTTGACAGCGACTTGACAGAAGTGCAACCAATCAAAAAATTGAAAACAAAATCTTTGTTGCACAAATCTTTGTTTTGAAAATCAAACGCTAACTTCTTGATACAAGTCATTCACGACTTTAAACCAATCTTTAAAGTTCATGCTTTTGTATTTGTTGCCATAATGCTTTGAGCAAATTTCAACCGCTTCAAGAACTTTATTTTTTTTCAGTAACGGTTTTATTTCAGCAATCAAACTTTTATCTCTTATCTCAAACAACTTATCCGTTGAGTAATCTTCTTCAACTCTTGACGGAGTTTCATCTTCTTCTGCATCTGTAAAATTTAATTCTCCACTGCCAAACAACTTTGACAACCTTTCAAAAAATGCAGGCAAGGTTTCCCTATTGAACAGAATAATTTTTTCACCGTTTGTCAAGTAACCTGCTTTGAACTCACCAACTTTCATTTTCTCTTGCAGAGAATTTCTTGAATAAAGAGACACACTACTTTTTGCGTTCAACCTCTCTTTTAATTTTTTCGGATTCCACGACACGACTGTATCATTATCTACATCGTAACCAAGAATGACAAACGGAATGTTTGCTTTGATAATTTTAGTGAAGTGCGGACTATAAGGCAACTGAACTCTTGTAACATCAGGAGAGTTCTTAAAATATGCTGGAGAAATGTTTTTGAGAAAAACGAAAAATCGGTTTGCACCAATTTTAATTAGGAACGGGTTGCCATCTTCATAGCTGAAACCATCAACAGCATTGAGGACTTCAATGAATTTTATTTTTAGTTCTTTAGCTAATATGGTTCTCATTTCAGAGGCGAATTTAGGGAAAACTTCCAAGCCCCCCAACCCTGGCGCAAGCATTATAACTGGCGCAAAGCGTCCGCTTGTGCCATCATTGTTTCAGCGTCCGCTATCTTTTTTCCTTAATTATTTGTCCCCGCTTGGGCTAAAGCCGCAAAGACATGTCGTTGCTATCAACCTGTTATCCCTACGAGATAAAAACCAATGAAATTGACTTCTTAGCATTGACCCCCGAATATAGCGCAAGCGTCCGCTTGTGCATAATTCTCCTATAGCATCCGCTATTTTGTTTTCCTTGTTTATTCTTTGCCTGCGCAGGGGCTAAAGCCGCAGGGGAGTGTGGTGGTATCCTTGTACCCCGCCATAAATGACGGGACGACTATTTACCACTTTGTTGTGTCTTCCGCAGGGACTTGGCACAAAGGATAGCAGGAGATCTTTCGACCTCCGCGCTCAGTAAAGGCGAAAGTTTTCTATCAATTCAAACGTCCAAGTCAGCACACCCGCAAAGCCCGCGCTAAAGACTTGCGCAAAAAGTGTCTTAAAACAAAAACCTCCGATGCGTTTACACACCGGAAGTTTTTGTTTAGAGTTAAAAGGAAATTACTTCACCAATCTGTTCAGGCGAATCTTGCTTTGCTTGCGCTTTAAAAGAAATGACGAGCGAAGCTTTTTTGATTGGACTTGTATGCTGTTCGCGTGGTTTCGTGGTAATGGGGTTTATGTTCAGACATTGTTTTCTTTTAGTAGGTAAATGTAATCCCTGCTCCAATACCCCGCAGTTATTGCAAGTCTTCAGCGAGCAATTTATGCGAATGCTGACTTGTGAGAAGGAATGTTCACCCAAGGGGATGCCGGAACGAGTCCGGCACAACACTCCACCCTCAACCCCCCAACATTCACCTGCAACAACAATTATCCTTCCACCACTGAATCACTAAACTATCCGTTGAGAGAGTCGCGTTGGTGTGGCGGCAAATCGTGTTGATGCACTGGTCAATAGTGCAAGGGTCGGCATCATCGCAATTGAAGGGCGTATAGACGCACACGCCCGCAACGCAGGCATCGGAGGTGCAGTCGTTGAAGTCGGTGCAGTTGATGGGCGTGTAAGAGCAAATTGCATTGTTACAAAAATTATTTGTGCAGACATCACCATCATCGCACGCGATTACAGTAAGGTTTGTTGTGCGCACACTGTCGCAGCCATTGGCAGCAACGAGTGTGTCATAAAAATTGCCTGAAGTTGTTTGTAGTGTGCCTCCCGCAAAATACGTAGCGCCATCACAAATGGAAGCATTCACATTTGAAGCAGCATGTTGTTTTATTGAGAGTAGAGTTGTTAAAATAGAATCGCATCCGTTGGCAGCAATGAAAGTATCTCTGTAAGTGCCTTGTGTGTTTTGATAATTGCCTCCTGCAAAAATGCTGTCGTCTGCGCAGATGCTGATGGCGATGGTGTTTGACGAAGTGGGAAGAATCGTGAGCGTTGTCTGCACAATACTGTCGCAGCCGAGCGTAGCGGTGAGTGTGTCGGAGTAGGTTCCGTTTTGCGTGTAAACGGATGTGCCGATTGTGAGCGATTCTCCATCGCAGATAGTTGTATCAATCGCAACAAACGCGGGCAGCACGGTGAGCGTAGTAGTGAGAATGCTGTCGCAGCCGCTTGCAGCGGGCAGTGTGTCAGAATAACTTCCGCTTTGCGTGTAAACAGACGTGCCGACTGTGATGGAATTGCCTTCGCAAATCGTTGTGTCAATCGTGGTGGTTGAATTCAGAATGACAATGAGCGCAGTGGCGAGAATGCTGTCGCAGCCATTGGCGGCAACGAGCGTATCATAATATGTGGCGGAACTGTCACGATAACTTCCGCTGATGAACACGCTGTCACCTTCGCAAATAGTAGTGTCGAAATTTGTAACAGGAACTGGAAGCACATACAGCGTGGTGAAGATGATGCTGTCACACGCATTGAGGCGCTGCACGGTGTCAATGTAAACATCCGTTTCCGTTTGTAATCCACCGCCCACATAAAAAGATTCGTTGTCGCAAATTGTAACATCACGAAAACCAAATCCTGTTGGTGTTAGCGTAATGGTAATTTGCACGATGCTGTCGCAGCCGTTTGCAGCAGCACCGATGAGCGTGTCAATAAATGTTCCTGCTGTATTGTAAGTAGAACTTCCAATCGTGATGCTTTCATTGGAACACAACACAGTGTCAATGATTCCTACAGGAATCGAATCAACCATTACCATCACTTCAGCAGACGGAGTGCAGCCGCCACTTAACGTATCGGCAACCGTGTAGTTGGTAGTAGCGGTGGGAGCAACGGTAACAGATGGACCGCTCATGCCGCCCGGATGCCATGCGTAGCTCAATCCGCCAGAGGCAGTGAGCGTTACTGAATTTCCAGCACACACAGCAGCAGCAGGACTTACATTAAGCAAGCTGATGTTCGTGACAATCACAGGTTTTGTAATAGAATCATAACAAATAGAGTAGGGGTCGTTCTTCGTCAGCAGCGTTACATCAAACGTGTCAACGGATTGGTATTCATGCTGTGGGTTGTTGGGTGCGGTATAGGTTGCAGAAGTGCCGTCACCAAAATCCCAAATCCATTCAAGGATGTCATGCCCGCTGCCGGATGATAAATCGGTGAACGTGGTTGGCAATCCAAGACAAACCTGCGTTGCAGAAAAATCAGTAACAGGCGGAGGGATTTTTGTTAACTGGATGAAACCGCGATTATCACCACCGCCAAAGAACGGGTCGAATCCATCCAATTGCAGGATGTAAGGCGTGTTGGGTTGCAAGCCATAATCGTGCGTGAACAAATAATTTTCTCCATCACAAATATCTGTTTGCTGGCAATCAAGCAGCGCCTGCGGATTGTTGTCGCATGGTGTTGCATCTTCATACACCGCGATGGACAAGCCATCCGTAGGAATACCGAGAAGGCATGAGCCGCCAATTGTTCCCCACAGCGTGATGTTGTAAGTGCCGCCACACGAATCGGTCATGAACTGAAAATAAATTGAGTTGTCAGGTTCGCCACCATTGCCGCATTCGATGTAGCCCGGCACACCTGCCGATAAATCTTCACCCGTTGCGCCCTGCGTATCCCAGCAATACACCGTATCAAGCACCATCACTGTTGCGGTGAGGCAATCATCAGAGCCGCAGCGGTCGGTGATGCACAAGCCGAACTCATCGCCATTGATACCAAACGGATTCAGAATGCTGTTGATGTCGTCATTATATACTTGCAAGTAAATTGTTTGTCCGCCTGCGGGATTCACAGGGATATAATAAAACGGGTCGCTGCCGATACCGCCCTGCGAGCAATCAATGGGATTCAAACTTCCGCACGAACCGGAGTAAGCATTAATCGTGAGGTTGCCATTGGTGACATTGAGCAAGCCGTATTCATCATTTCCTTCAATCAGCATGTTTCCTGAATTGGGAATCGGTGTGGTGAAGCGAAACCAGGTGTCACCACAATTCTCTCCGCATGCAATGGTGAATGCATTGAGAATGGAAATGGTGGGGTTGCCATAGTTTGTCGCGGTGCCGTTATCATTGTCAATCCAATCGGGTCCATCAGATGATTGACAGGAAATATTTCCGATGTAAGCCGAGATGTTAATCGCACCGCTGCAACCGTCATTCGGTGGCGGCACATATCCCGGATTTGGATTTGAAATCGTGATACTGAATGTTCCGTAATCACCCGTCAAATCAGCGCCATCCACTTGCACATAATAGGTTTGTCCGGGCGCGATGCAGGAAATAGTTTCATCTACATCAAACGCAAACGGGTCATTTGGAAATGAAGGGATGAAGTTGTCATAGTTCCCGCCAACCTGCACGAACGAGGAGAAATTGCAGGAGGCATTTAAACTCAAATACAAATTGAAGTTTGCATCAATGTCGCCATTGCTGTTGATAGAAATATTCACTTCACCCGATGGCGGACCGAGGAATGAATACCACACTGTTTCATCATCACTTGCCGCGTTTGGTTCTCCTGTTTGAACTGTCGCGCAATAGTTTGCTCCGGGCTGTGTGGAGCCAAGCGGCACACTGCCTGCGTTGCACACATTGTCATGCAGAGGCACCGTTGCGGTATTATTTTGCGCAACGGAAATGTTAAATGTGCCCTCATCATTTCCGAAAGCATCAATACCATCAAGCTGAATGATGAATTCCGTATTAGCGGGAACGCAGGTGAAATAAAGACTCACATCACCCGTATTCAGCACGGAAGATGTTCTGACAAGACTCAGGCTATTGAAGCTGCACGAGCCTTGCGGAGTCACAGCATAAACAGAAATCAGCGCATCAAGATTATTCGTGTTTGTAACATTGATGGTGATGTTGCCGATAATGTTGGGCGTGGTATAGCGATACCACACTGTTTCGTCATAGTTTGCATTCGTGATGTCTGTTAATCCGCTCACGTTTGGCTCCGCAAATTCTTCCGATGCGCAGATATTGTTTTGATTGAAAAGGTTTTGTGTGGTGTTTACGGGAATCACACTAAAATTCAAAGCGTTGCAGAAATCATCATTCACCGGAATGGTGTGTGGAATGTTGTTGTCGGAAACAGAAATATTGAACGTGCCAACATTACCCAATACATCATCTCCATCTATCTGCACATAATAAGTAGTATTCGGCTCAAGGCAATTTAGTGTGACAGAGTTTGCATTGAAATCACTTCCACCGATAAACGTGAGGTCGAAGAAGTTGCACGAAGGATACACATCAACGCTGAACACATTGATAACGGGTGAAATGCCGTTTGCATTCGTCACATTCACTGTTGTTGTTCCCGGGTTTGCCGGAGTGGTGAAGATGAACCACACTGTTTCATCATAACTGATATCTGTGATAACAGGATTGCCGCTCGCGAATGGCTCACCCGTTTCTTCACTTGAACAAAAATTATTTGCAGCAACAACCGCTGTTGCGCCTCCCTGCGGAACAACACCAAGATTCGAATGGTCACAGATGTCATCATTAGGCGGGAATGAATTGATTACGCCATTATCGGCAATAGAAATGTTGAATATGCCTTCATCTCCAAATACATCCAATCCGTCAATTTGTACATAGTAAGTCGAGTTTGGTTGTAAGCAGGGAATCGGCAGATTGATGTTTGAGTTGGGCGCAGGATTAAAGGTGTTGTCCACTTCAATCATTCCTGCGAATCCGGTAATGTTACCCGCGCAATTTGTTGGCGCACCGCTATACACCGCGATGGTCGCGTCAATACCGCTCACATTCTGCACCGTCACGGTAATCAATCCGGGATTATTATTTGTGGTGAACGTGTACCACACTGTTTCATCATAGTTGATGTCGTCAATGTTATTGCCACCGCTCACGAGTGGCTCGCCCGGTTCTTCCAGCGCACAGAAATTATTTTGATTATTTAAACTAACGGAACTTCCCGAAGGCACAATGCCCATCGCAACAGCATTGCATACATCATCATTCGCAGGAATGATATTCGGACTGCCATCATCAGAAACCGAGATGTTGAATTCTCCTTCTTCATTAAAGTATAAATCCAATCCGTCAATCTGAATGTAATAAGTCGTGTTCGGACGCAGGCATGAAACAGTGAGCGATTCGCTTCCAATATTCGGAATCGGCAACACGGGATTAAATGCGTATTCCACTTCAAACAAGTTGTTGTAGTTGCAAGTCACTCCCGCAAACGATTCATATAACACGATGCTTGAGTTGATGAAGCTATTGGGTGGTAATTGAATGGGGGAAGTAATGTTGATGGTGAAATCACCGGGCGTTGCTGACGTGGTGAATGAATACCACACCGTTTCATCATAGCCGATAGAGTAGGGGTTGTTGTTGCCGCTCACATTCTGTTCGCCTGTTTCTTCCGTAGCGCAGCGATTGGTTTGCGTGGTGAGCGATGCGCTTCCGCCCGAAGCAATCGCGCCAAAGTTTGACGAACTGCACAAATCATCATTGTTGGCAATCGGCATCTGCTGCAATGTTTCAATCACCAAATCAAACCAGCCGGTGCCGAGCGCATCAATCAAAAGGAAATCTGCGTTGCCGTCCACTTGCACAAAGTAGCGCTGCCCCGGAACGAGACATTGCACTTCCACTGTTTCGCTGAAAAATCCCGGGTCGTAGTTGCTAATCAGTTCTGTGAGTTGTCCGCTGCAAGTGTTGTTTGAGGAACCATACACTGCAATTTGCAAGTCCACATTGTCGGAATAGGTGGAACTCAGCACATTATTATTTGCAGTGATTTCCACATGACCTGTCGGAGGCGCGATAAATGAAAACCAAAGTGTGTTGTCAGGCGTGATTCCATTGAATGGAATTGCATCATTGTCGGTGTAAGCAGGGTCAGGCTCACCCGCTTCAATAGTTGCACATTCATTGTTGAAAGGCGATGCGGAAATCGTTCCGCCCACCGTGTTGCTCGCTGCGCCAAGATTAAAGTAAGCGCAAATAGAGTCATTCTGCGAAGCAGGCGGACCACCAATATCTTCGACATCAAGATTGAAGTAACCATCGAGTTCATCCACCGTGCCGATGAGTTCCGACTCTCCATCCACCATGATGAAATACGTGTTGCCGGGAATGAGGCAATACACATCACGCAGGTATTCATCATTGGTGAGGTAATCCAAATCAAACGGGTATTCAATTTCACCTACGTTGTATTCGCTGCGCACTTCAAATAAATTTCCGTTGCAAGGGTCAGCCTGATTATCCGTTCCGAAGATTGCGAGTTGCAAATTGAGTTCTTCAGGATCGCCATTCGGGTTGTCGGTTTCATTCGCAAACACATGCACGCGCCCCGATGCAGGAGCAGTGAAAGTGTACCACACCGTCATGTCGGTTTGAAATCCCGAAGGAATCGGTTCGAGAATATTATCCGCGCAAAAGTTGGATTCATATTGCAACCCCACCGTGCCGCCTGTTGGATTGCCGATGTAAATCGCATCGCAGATTTCATCATTGGGCGCAGGCGGGCTTTGATAATCTTCAATATGCAATCGGAAATGCCCGACACGCAATTCTTCCAGCAGCGGTATATTATCGCCATCAATCTGAATGAAATATGTTTTCGTGGTGTCAAGACACGTAATACGCAGCGAATTATTTCCAAGCAAACTCATGGAAGTAAGCGGGTCACCGCTTTCCAACTCGCCAAGAAAACCCGTGCAAGTATTGTTGCTTGACTGATATACCGATGCTTCGATATTGATATTGTCGCTTGTAGGTGGCGCATCGTTATCGAGATAAATCACCACGCTTTGTGAAGAAGGCGCCCGGAAGGTGTACCAGATTGTTTGCTCGGGGCTATTGAACAATCCAACGCCATTGCCCCAGTTTGCACCGCCATATTCTCCGGGATGAATGCCCGCGCAGTAATTATTTTCATCGGGCAAAATCACGCTGCCGTTGTTTGGCACTCTGCCGAGCGGAGTCGCATTGCAGATATTATCATTCAATGCGCGCACGATGCTGTTGTCAACGATACTCAGCGTGAACTCATCTTCGCCATCGGGCAGGCTGCCGAATCTGCCATCCACCTGCACATAGTAAGTTGTGTTTGGTTGCAGGCAGCGCACGGTTCTGTCGGAAATATCAGGGTCGGCAATGCCCCCAATCTCATCGAAGTTTTGCAGCAAATTCAAATCGCTGATGGTATTGCAATTTGCATCGGGGTCTGAATACACATTGAGCACTGTTCCGAAAAATGTCGGGATGCCGCTTGCATCCAGATATACTTCGTAGCCGATATTCGAGATGGAATTGTCGGTAGTGAACCGATACCACACGGTATTATCCGTATGTCCAAGCACACCGCTGGGCAATGGCTCACCGGGCTGCACATCGGAGCAGAAATTACTTTCAAGCGGAAGGTTGATTGTTGTGCCGAGCGAAAGCACTCCCACATTTTCCGCATTGCAGATGTCATTGTTTGTGGGCTTAGGCACTCCATTATCCGAAATACTTAAATTAAAAATGCCTTCATCATTCAACCCATCCACGCCATCCACCTGAATGAAGTAAGTGGTGTTCGGGAAAAGACATTCCGCAGTAAGCGTGACATCATAATAAAACGGCACGAACTGAAAATCATCATCAATGTAGGTGAGGTTGCCGAATGCGCACGAGTTGGAAGGAGAAACAGAATAGAGCGTCAGCGAACCTGTGATTTCATCACCATTGCCGCTGCCATCAAAGAAGATATTAATTTCTGATGCTACGGATGCGCCTGTTGTGAAACGATACCATTCCGTTTCATCACCGTTGCTTGCATTCGGCTCGCCTCCCTGTACATCTGCGCAATAATTATTTTGATTGTTGATGGCAAGATTGTTATTGAAATCAAAAGTGCCGAGGTCAACATAATTGCAAATGTTGTTTGCAGTATTTGCAAGAATTGAATTGTTTGTAATACTGAGATTAAAAATTCCCTCATTGTTCAATCCGTCCACGCCATCAAGCTGCACGAAATAATTTGTGTTGGGTTTCAAACAAGTCACCGTAAGCGAAACATCATACACAAACGGAATAAGTTGCGTGGCATCATCCACAAAACTCAAATTGCCAAACGCGCAGGTGTTTGAAGGATTCACTTCATACACTGCAACGTATCCTGTCACTTCATCGCCATTTCCGCTACCATCAAAATTCACATAGATTTCACCCGGCACTGTGGCTCCGGTTGTGAAGCGATACCACACCGTGTTGTCACCGTTGCTTGCATTTGGCTCACCGCTCTGATAATTCGCACAATAGTTGTTTTGATTATTTACGCTCAACGTATTTCCAAGCGCAACGGTGCCAAGATTGGTATAACTGCAAATGTTGTTTGCTGAGTTTGCAACGATGTTGTTGTCGCTGATTGTTAAATCAAAAATGCCTGCGTCATTTAAACCATCAATGCCATCTACCTGCACGAAGTAAGTTGTGTTGGGTGAAAGACAAGTAACATCTAATGAAACATCATACACAAACGGAACAAACTGGGAAGCATCATCAATGAATGATAAATTTCCGAAGGCGCACGAACCTGCCGGGCTTACGCTATACAACGCAATGTAGCCCGTAACGTCATCCCCGTTGCCGCTGCCATCAAAGCTGATGGTGACTTCGCTTGCCACCGCTGCGCCTGTGGTGAAGCGAAACCAAACGGATTCATCACCGCCACTCACGTTGGGTTCACCGGCTTCGGTGTTTGCGCATAGGTTGTTGCTGTTATTCACAAACAGGTTGCCGCCCACATTCAGCGCGCCCATATTGGTGTAGCTGCAAATCATATTGTTGGGCGAACTTATGGGGAATGAACCGCTTACGTCCATGCGCACACGATAGCAATATTGACCTGAACACCCGGTGGCATTCACGCAATATTGCGGAAACAAATAACTGCCGTTTGTGATGGATGTATTGAGCACATCCGTTCTGCTGCCGTAGTTGCCATCACAGATAATCGAAAGCGCAGAACCAAGCACACAGCCTGTTGGTCCATCATCTTCGCAACCATTAAAAGTAACGGAGATAGACGAAGGCACATCAAGCGCGCAGTCATAAGATTCATCCATGAGGCTGATGGAAACATTCTGTGTGCATCCGTTGCAAGTAACCTGGTAACATTGGTCGTCCACTTCATTAGGACCCGTCCACCACCAGGTAGGGTCGCTATCACCACCCGGGAATCCGTCACAATCACCAATAGTTGTACTCACCTGAGAAACGGTGAACGTGATGCGCTTTTGTGCTAAACCATTTATGCTGATTAAACAAAAAACAAAAATTCCCCATCGCCTGATGACGTTACAAATAAAAAGGAATGGGGTACGGGGAAGCATGGATTTTTTTTAATAGGCTACGAGATTCTTCGCTGCGCTCAGAATGACGAACCCATTGAGAGCTTGCGCTGCTATTTTGGTTCCGCTGCTTTCTGCGGGCTTTCTTTTGGAAGCGCTTCTTCCGCGCGCTTTTTTCGCAGGGCTGCCAGCTCGGTGGTGAGGTAGGTTTCAAATTGTTCCTTCGACATGCTCTGGAATGTTTTTCCGGGATTCGCTTTTTGATATATTTTCAAAAGCGTTTCATACTCCTCCATTGTGATGGCTCCTTCTGAGCCTTGGTCAATGGTTTTTGCGGGAGCAATTTCTTTTGTTGCCGGTTGCGTTTGCGTGGTTTGCGCAGCAAGTTTCGCGCTGCACAAAAGCAACACGGCTGCGCTTGCGCAGAAAAATAGTTTTTTCATGACTGTTGGATTTGTTGGTTACGGATTAAATATAGGGAGAGAAGCGCAGACGAGGAAACTCAAATTATGTACAAAAGTCAATAGTGGAAAAGAATCCATAGGGGTAGAGGATTATCAGGAAACGATATTTCTTTTTCTTTTTCCTCTGAAACATTACTACCCCCCTTAACGTATAGACTACGTAATTACTCGTAAACGAAGGCAACGGACATGTCTTTGAACCATGTGTAATGTAAAAAATGACAACCCCAAACCCGTCATTGATGAATCAGGTCTCTGCTATAACTGCGCGAAAAATTCTATTGCTGCGCATTGTTGCATTCATTTTCACCTTCTGTTTTTTTATCACTAATTCTTTTGCCGCCAACATAAACTGGCAGGGTGATGTCAGCTCCGCCTGGAACAACGCGAATAACTGGGCGGGAAATGTTATTCCCGGTGCGAATGACGTGACGATCAACCCTGCCAACTATACTTACGCTCCAATCATCAGCGTGGCTTCTACCGTTGGAAATATTAAAAAGATTACCGTATCAGGCGGAGGTGTTTTAACGATTCAGGCAAACATCACTGCTGCGGATGACATCACCGTTACCGGAGCAAATTCAAGAATTGACATGACAGCAGGAACGGTATCGTTTTCAGTCGGAAATAAAGATATTATTCTCGCTGCGGGTGGTGTCATCAACCTGTCAGGCGGTTCGCTCTCGAGCACCGGGCTGGTTACTCTCACCAATAGTACATTCAATGTGAGCGGCTCCGCAACACTCAGTGTCGGCTCCACCCTGCGGCTTACTTCGAGCAGCGCCAATTCGCTGTTTAACATGACCGGGGGAACAGTTACTGTTGCAACTGCCATTGATTATGCAGCCGCCACCAGTACGTTCAGCGCCACTATTTCCGTTTCAGGCGGAACTTTTACCAACAGCGGAACCACCGATTTCGGAAATTCGGAAAATGACCTTACCCCTTTCAATGTTTCCGGTGGAACCGTTACGCTTACGGGCGCGGTAGCTGAGAATGGAAGTGGAAATATCACGTTTAACGTTTCCGGCTCTGGCTCTTTGATTTTCCAAAACGCCCTTACGATGGATGCCACGGATGTGTTCACGCAAACGGGAGGAACGGTTACCTTTCAGGGCGGCAACAGAACATGGACCAATGCAGGAACATTAAATTCAACCTCAGGTGATGTTATTTTCAATGACGCTACCGCAACGGTGATTACAGGCGCAGGCTCCTGGAATTTTAATAACGTGACCATCAACGCCAGCAAAGTATGGACCGGCACCAACCCTGCAAACATCAATATCGCGGGCAACTGGACCAACAGCGGGGGAACGTTTAACGAAGGCACCAAGAGGGTGACGTTCAATGGCACATCCGACCAGACGATTACAGGCGCGGAAACTTTTTATGATTTAACCATCAATAAATCATCGGGCAAAATTATTCTGGCGAATAATGTGATTGCTTCCAATTCACTCACCATGACGCAGGGAAATATTGACGCAGGCGCGAATAAAATCACGGTGGGTACAAGCACCGCGAATACAGGTACGCTCAATTATACTTCGGGCTCCGTGATTGGGAAATATGAAAAATGGCTTTCAACAACCGCTGCTGCGAGAGTATTCCCCGTGGGAACAGCAACAGCATATCGCCCTGCAACCACTATTTTTACGAATCTAACAAGCGGCTCGCTTATCGTGCAATTCATCGCATCGAACCCTGGCTCTTCAGGATTGCCTTTGGTTGTTGGCGGTGCCAACATCACCAACCAGTTCACCGAAGGCTATTGGGATTTCACGGCTGCCAATTCTTTGGCAAGCACCAACTATGAAGTGCAACTGACTGGAACCGGATTCACTTCCTATACCATTAATAGCAATACGCGCATCATCAAAAGAACCAATTCAGGAACTGCATGGATTTTGGATGGAACGCATCAATATCCAACAGGCTCCACGGCAAGGCGAACCGCCTTAAGCGGTATTTCTACCGCACAATTCGGACTGGGCAGTACCACGTGCACGGCACCCACTGCAACCGTTGCCCAGAACAATACCAATGAAATAGCGCAGGGGAGCACCAATAACGAAATCATCAGGATTGCAGTTTCTGCCTATGGCACTACCTGTCTTGACAATGTCACGCAATTCAACTTTAATACAACAGGTTCAACGGCTGCGGCAAGCGATATCAGTAACGCAAAAGTGTATTACACCGGAACCTCCTCTACCTTCGCTACCGGCACTTTATTCGGCTCATTGGGCAGCGCGCCCAATGGCGCGTTCAGCATCACCGGCTCGCAAACGCTCACCAACGACCTGGAATATTTCTGGTTGTCGTATGATATTGCGACCGCTGCCACACGCACGAATGTGGTAGATGCCCAATTTGTTTCTTTTGTGGTAGCTGGCAACACCAATACCAGTATCACCAACGGCAACCCTGCGGGCATCCGCATCATTAAAGCCGACCGCTATGCAGTAGCTACCGGCAACTGGAACACCACCACTACCTGGGCTTATGTATCAGGGGGAACACCGGGCGCTTCTGTACCCACATCGGTGAATGATGTGTATATCGAAAGCGGATATACAGTGACCGTGAATTCTTCCGGCATAACAGCAAAGAATATTTCCATGACCGCTGGTGCCGCAAGAAACCTGTTGCGGATAACCACAGGTGGAACAATTACTTGCACTTCCATCAACCTGTCAACGACCAGCAAAAGACCGGAACTTTATGTGGACAATAATGGGCAGCTCACCGTGAATGGCTCGGTAGTGATTGATTATGCAAACTGTACTGAAGATGCTGTTAATAGTTTTTGGATAACCGGCACTGCCCAGGTAAACATCACAGGGAATCTTGACCTGGTGAACACCAGCGCTAAGAAGCTCATTATGTTGCAAAACGGCTCATCGGTGGTGACCGTTGGAGGCAACATCACCTTTAACAATAACACAAATGATAAGGCGCATTTAGCCATGGGCGGCACTGCGAGGTTAAATCTTGCGGGCAATCTTATTATTCCTTCCGGTAAATATGGAAAGCTTTATAACGATGACGCGCTGAATACTACCGTTATCAATTTTAACGGTACTTCTGCTCAAACACTTGAATTGAACACCTCAGCCTCTAATTCCAATCAATGGCAATACAGCAATGTCTATATTAATAATACCGCTGGGGTAACGATGAATGGCAGCGTGGTGGCAGGGGCAACTTATGATGCCATTGCCATTTCATTAGTGGTGCAAACCGGAACGCTTAATTCAGGCGGGTTCAATATACAATTGCCCAGTGCAACCACCTCTTTATTTGAAGTTCAGAATGGAACCACGTATGTCACCACCACCACCGGCTCATATGGTGGTATCGCCTATTTCGGTGCGAATGCTGGTAATGGTAAAATTACTTTTGGCGCTACTTCTACCATCAACTTCGCAGCGACTTCTGCGCAGGTGATTCCCGCTTTATCAGGCGTCAACGGCACTCCTTACGGACACGTTATCCTTTCAGGATCGGGAACGAAAACAATTACGAATGCGCATCATGCCAATTTCAGCGCGGCTACTCCTGTATTCGATATTAACGGCAACCTTACTATTTCCAACGGAGCTACACTTGATGTCAGCACAAACAATTATGGCATCACCGCTGCCGGAAACTGGACCGACCAGAATGCCAGCACAGGTGCAGGATTCACGAGACGCTCAGGCACGGTAACTTTTGACGGAACCGGAACGCAGACCATAGCGCTCACAGCGCCACAAACTTTTTACAATTTCACTACCAGCAAAGCTTCAGGTGATATCGCCATCACCGGGAATGCTATAGTAGCCAACACGCTCACGATGTCGTGCAATTTCAGCATGAGCGGTATGAATAAGCTGACATTAGGTACCAGCACCGCCAGCATCGGCACGCTCAATTACACAGCAGGAACCGTCATCGGAAAATTTGAAAGATGGCTCACCTCCACAGGGGGAACGGCAAGATTATTTCCGGTGGGAACAGCCACTTCTTATCGTCCCGTTACTTTCACTGCTACTACAATAGTGGGAGGTTCGCTGATAGGGGAATTTATTTCCGGTGACCCCGGCTCTTCAGGGCTTTCATTGACCGAAGGCTCTGTAACAGTAGCGAACCAATTTACGGAAGGTTACTGGGATTTCACCGCTGCCAACTCGCTCACCAGCACCAACTACCGCATGGATGTAACCGCAACAGGATTCACTTCCTACTCCATTGAAGGCAATACGCGTATAATCAAAAGAACCAACAGCGGCAGCGCATGGGCATTGCAGGGAACGCACATTGATGCAAGCGGCTCCATCGCATCACGCTCGGCACTGAATGGCATCGCTACCGCACAATTCGGATTGGGACGTTCTACCTGTCCCGCTTCCACAGCCACCGTTACCCAACCCACCACTACGGATGTGTGGCAGAGCATCGCAGGCAATGAAATCATCAGGATAGCAGTGAACTCTTCGGCATCAGCCTGCACGCAAAATATCACCCAATTTAATTTCACCACGGCAGGCACTCCCGGCTGTTCCGCTGCTGCTACTGACCTCGCCAATGCAAGAGTCTATTACACGGGAACATCCTCCACCTTTGCCACCACCACATTATTCGGCACACTCGGCAGCGCACCTAATGGCGCATTCGTCATTAACGGCACGCAGACGATCACCAGCAATACGGTTTACTTCTGGCTTACTTATGAAATTGCCGGGACATCAACGGTCAACAACGTGGTGGACGGGCAATTGGTATCGTATGTAATGGGCGGAACTACCGTGAGCGGAGGTTCGCTCACCACGCCCAACCCCGCAGGCAGCCGCACGATTAAAGGTGTACGTTATGCCGTGGCAACCGGAAACTGGAATGCTACTTCAACATGGGCATATACATCGGGAGGTTCTTCGGGAGCTTCGGTACCCACTTCATCCACAGATGTTTACATTGAAAGTGGCAGAACCGTAACGGATAATTCATCGGCAGCGGTTGCGAAAAATATTTATATCCAATCAGGGGGCACCAAAGCACAATTGATTATTACTACAGGAGGAAGCCTCACGTGCTCCTCCATCTCCATGACTACTACCAATAAAAAATTTGAATTGTATGTACAGCAAACGGGCGCACTGACCGTGAATGGGAACGTGAGCATTGATTATACTACCTGCACGGAGAACCTCTCTGCCACCACCGGAATACAAATCAATAATTCCGCAACCGTAACGATTAACGGTAACCTGACGCTGACTAATCCTACGGGTAAAAAACTCTATATGGTGATGAACGGAACCAGCATCACCACCGTTACCGGAAACGTCAGCTTAGCCGCTGATGCCGATGACCGTGCATTCCTCGGAATGGGCGGCACGGCAAGGTTGAATGTGAAAGGCTCATTCGGTATTGCAGCAACAAAACACGGGGAGCTTTACAATACGGATGCGCTTTACACTTCCATCATCAATTTCAACGGCTCAAGTGCCCAAACGCTCAATACATACACCACCGCCAGCTCCAATGAATGGCTCTACAGCATCGTGTGGTGCAGCAACCCGTCAGGTGTTACGCTCGGTGGAAATATTGTGGATGCTACCGATTTCAACAGCATCCGCAAATCGCTCTATGTAAAAAGCGGCACGCTAAAAACCGGAGGCTACAGCATTACGTTGGATAACCTTGCTACTGCCTTGTTCCAGGTGGATAATGGAGCAACCTTCTATACCACCACTGCTGACGGCTATGGAGGTATTCCTATCTTCGGCACTAATCAAAACAACGGTAAAATCACGCTGGGCGCTACCAGCACGGTGACCTTTGCGGGAGCCAGCCAAACGGTTCCGATTCTATCCGGTGTTGATGGCTCTGGCTATGGTAACGTAATCATTGCAGGCACAGGAACAAAGACACTGGGAAGACCACATCATGCTGACTTCAGCGGCACAGGTGCATGGGATGTGAATGGCAACCTCACCACAAGTAGCGGAGTAGTGCTGGATGCAAGCGCCAGTAACTATGACATCACCCTTGCGGGTAACTGGACGGAACAACACGCAGTTGCAGGTTCAGGATTCGTAGAGCGCTCAGGCACGGTGACCTTTGACGGAGGCTCCACGCAAACGATTACCCCGACTGCAACCCCAATGACTTTTTACAACATGACGGTGAACAAGTCAGCAGGTACGCTGAATCTTGTCACCAGCGACATCGTGGTTTCAAACACACTGACCATGACTGCGGGAAACATCAATTGTGGCGCTTCGCGCAAAATAACGCTCGGCACCGGTACAGGCAGCACGGGAACACTTACTTACACCGCAGGCACTATCATCGGGAAATTTCAAAGATGGCTGAGCGGCACCGGCAACAAACTCTTCCCGATGGGTATATCCACTTATTACAGATCGGCTAATATTAACTTTTCACAATTGACAGCCGGTACGCTGGAGGTGGAATTCTTAGCATCCAGCGCAAGCAACACCGGGTTGCCCTTGTCGGAAAATTCAATTACAGTCGGTTCAAGCAATATCCTGACGGAAGGATATTGGAGATGCACTGCGGCTAATTCGCTTGCCAGCACGAATTACAGCGTCACGCTGACCACCGCAGGATTCACATCGAGAATTATTTCGAGCAACACCCGTGTGATTAAGCGCGCAAACAGCGGCAGCTCCTGGACATTAAACGGCACACACGTAGCCGCTACCGCCACTACGGTGGGCAGAAGCGCATTAAGCGGATTTTCAGAGTTTGCCGTTGTAACGGCTAATTGCGTTCCTTCCGTTACTGCATCTATCACGGTTACAAGCCATGCATGTAACAATACCAGTGGCGCGCTCACGCTTTCCACCACGAATGCGCAAGCGCCTGTCGGCTATACCTGGAATAATGGCGCTACCACGCAAAATCTTTCCAACTTGTCTTCCGGCAACTATACCGTGACGGTGTTAGATTATAATAATTGTACGGCAACGGCAACAGCATCGGTAGGCGTTACTTCTGCCACCATGACCGTTACACACCAAACCAATTATGACACCCCTGATGGCGCCATTAACTTGAGCGCTGGCGGTGGAACCGGTCCCTACACTTATTTATGGAATGACCAGGGTGCTGACATTACCACAGAAGACCGAACCTCCTTGCAAAGCGGTTGGTATGTGGTGACCATCACGGACGTGTCGGGATGCAAATATGTGAAGTCAGCCATGCTGGCTTATATGGATACCATCCATGCAGGGTCTTATATCGTGAACATGGGCGTGAGCCCGCAAACGATTGGCAATGGACTGAAGCCTTTTGGATTTATTAATGATATGATTCGAAACCAGCATGTGCCTGTGAACTGGGTAATTAACCCGGATAAGGCGCAATATGGAGTTGATTTCGAACTGAACGGGAATGACTACAAAGGCGGACCTTTCATTGTCGAAGCGGAATATATTGATAACGTGATTGATAACCGCATCACGTATTGGGAAACGCGGGGCGTAGTGGGTGATTACACCACCAGTGATATCGTGGTTCCTGTCTATGCGAAGATTACAGGATTTTCAAACCTTGGTATTGACGAGCAAAATGAAGGTATCGTTATACCCTATTTCAACAATGCGCAAGTCCCCACCAATATTTATTACGTGGGTCTTCCCTCCACATTGGGCGCTTGCGATAATGCCTATGTATTACCCCATGCCGACCCCACTTGGGCAAACCATTATTACCTGAAAGATTTTGTGCTGGATGGAGGTTATGTCTGGTCGGGATGCCATGCCGTGAGTATGCTCGAAGGAATTTCCAATCCCGGTAATAGCAGCGACAGGATGAATTTTCTTTCACAGACCGGCTTGCAGTGCTACAGTTCAGGCAAATGCGGCAGCATCGGAACAGTTCATGCCGGAACTCCCACAACCCCTTATACTTATGATAACACCCTGGGAGCGCATCCGCTCATGCAGTTCATGAACGACCTTACTCCGGCTACCACGGGCGGCTCGGAAAAATGGTATATCCCCGTCACGACCGGAGGATGGAACATTGGGGCATACAAAGCAATCACTACTGCCGATGGTTCTTATGGCAAAGAAGGTGTGAAGCTGGTATTCGGAAATGGGTTTGATGATAAGGATAATGGGTTGGTGATGTATGAAGGTGGGCATTCCCTCAATGGAAGCGGTGTAGCCAACGTGGCAGCTCAAAGAACATTTTTCAATTTTATCCTGCATTCAGGCATCAGCAAAAGACTTATTGCTTCCATAACCGCTCCCACTTCAATGGCGGAAGGAACAGGTGCTGCAGTAAGCGTCAGCATCACTTCAGGTGGCGCTCCGTTCACCTATCAGTGGACGACCAATGTGAACGGCTCATTTGCAAATTCAACGGCAGCCTCCACTACATTCAATCTGACAAAAGGAAACGGCAGACCTTATGCGAGAATCACAGTAGCCGTAACGGATGCCTGCGGCAGAATTTATTATGAAACCAAAACCATCCAAGTGCTTTATGCGGCTGGTCCTATTGTTTCTTATTACAATGGATACAACATTAGCTGCAATGGCGGCAGCGATGGTACTATCACAGTTGCAGGTTTAGGCGGAACGCCACCCTATTCTTATGAATGGGGTCATGGCGCCACCACCGCAGCAGTTACGGGCTTGTCTGCCGGAGACTATACCGTAACTATTACTGACGCTGTGCTGCTCGCAGTTTATGATACCATCACCCTTGCCGAACCACCCACTGCTGTAACTGATAGCGCGGTAAGCACCGGCACTATCCTGTGCTATGGCGATTCCACCGGCTCCATTGACATGACTGTTAGCGGGGGCTTGCTTCCTTATGATTACTCATGGTCAAGCGGACAAGTCACGGAAGATATCAGCAACCTGCCCACCGGAATTTACGATGTTACTGTCACGGATGCGAACGGCTGTTACGCGGTCACTAATCCGCCTCTTGGCATCGGGCCTGACTCCTTGACGATTATGGATAGTATCGTGGATGTGACCTGCAATGGAGGCTCAGACGGCTCCATCAACTTAACCGTTTCGGGTGCCACCGACCCTTATACCTATTCCTGGTCAACGGGTGGCTCCGCATCGAGCATTGCCGGGATATCCAATGGCGACTTTTTTGTTACCGTCACAGATTCCAATGCGTGCGAAAAAACGGATTCCTTCACGGTGGGGCAGGCTACTGTGTTAAATCTGTCCACAACGCCAACAAACATCTTGTGTAATGGAGCTTCAACCGGTGCGATAGACCTCAGTGTCTCAGGGGGCACAGCGCCATACACTTATGTGTGGTCCGGCAGTGAAACATCACAGGATATTTCAGGCAAAGCAGCGGGCAATTATATCGTTACCGTCACCGATGATAACGGATGCACGGCTACCACAAACAGAACATTGACGCAACCCGCAGGAGTGAGCGGGTCTTCGTCCATCACCCATGTCATCTGTAATGGGGGAAGTAATGGCGCGGTTGATTTCACTCCATCAGGCGGTAATAGCCCTTACACTTATGTCTGGTCAAGCGGCCCAACTACGCAGGATATCAGCGGTCGCACAGCAGGCACCTATACCGTAACAATTACGGATGCCAATTCCTGCACGGGAACGCACGCACCGGTCATTACACAGCCTGCCGTTGTCAGTGCAAACCCGGTAGTCACAAATACAACATGCCCTTATTCGACAAATGGCTCCGTAAACATTACACCCGCTGGGGGAACAGGTACCTACACCTTTGTCTGGTCAACGGGCGCAACCACGGAAGATATTTCGGGCAGACCCACCGGAAGCTATTCAGTGACGGTTACTGATGCGAATAGCTGCACAGTATCCGCTTTGGGCACCATTGCATCTGCCTCCAATATCGCCTCCACCCTCTTCATCCTGGATGTATCGGTACATGCCGGTTCCAATGGACAAGTCACCCAGACTCTGTCAGGTGGCATAGCTCCCTATTCCTATGCATGGTCTAATAGTGCAACTACCAAAGACATTACAGGAATTATTGCAGGCAACTATACGGTCACCATTACGGATGCAAATAGCTGCACGCTCACAAAATCAGCCACCGTTGATGAACCCGGAGCTTGCCCCTGCGCATGGCTCGGCACCACCAGCGATGATTGGAATGATGGCACAAACTGGGATTGCGGCTTCGTGCCCACCGATACCTGCGATGTGGTCGTGCAGGCTGCAGCAAACACCTGCACCATTTGGGGAGGCAACGCTTCTTGCAGAGGCTTAACGATAAACGCGGGCATTAACCTCGTGATAATCAACACGGCAACACTCAATATCTACGGTAACCTTGTAAACAACGGAACCATTGTCAGAAACAGCAGCACATTAAAATTCATGAGTGTTAACGCGCAAACTATCAGTGGCGCTTCCATCTCCCGTTTTCATAATCTCCATATCAATAACGCCTCAGCTACCGGGGTTTACATGACGGATAATATTGAAGTCTTTAATGAGCTTCGGTTAATCAACGGCTATTTGTTCACCGGCACCGACACGGTCAAGATGATGAGTCCTGCACAGGGAATGCTCAATACCTTCAGCGCAAGCAGCTTTGTTGTAGGAAGGCTGTGCAGGAAAATCAGCAACGCGCAGAATTTTGGCTATGAATTCCCGGTTGGAGATGCAGGTGCGCCTACGCGCTATTTTAAAGCCTATATTAAATCATACGCACTTCAGGGTACTACCTGCCTCACAGTTTGGTTCGACACGCTCAGGCAACATTCTGACGCGCAATTGATTTCAACTTATTATAATCCTCCCACCAATATCAATACTTATTATAACTATACAGTGCCTTATGTGAAAGTGGTAAATGGCGACACTACCTATTCCACCACCTATGGCAATACGAGCGTTACTGGCCTTATTGGCGGAGTAACCGGACAAGAATTGACCACCGCCTCATCGTATGTCAATTCCGTCTTCACCATGGGAAAAGCAGTTGAAACAGACGGATTCATCTACTCGCACATGGCTTCCGAAGGCATTTGGCATTTTGAACCTGACCAGCAACCAACCGGGGGATTCTATCACATGGTGTTGAGCATCGCAAATTTCAGTGGTCTGTCAGACAACAACTTTGGCGTGCTCAAAAGGCCTGAAGGAACCAATGGCACCTATTGGTCAGCAGGCGGGGGAAAGATGAAGCCTTTCTTTGGCACAGGAAGGGTGCTTGCTCATGGTATTGCTATGCGCGAATACCTCACTACCTTCTCCGAAGGCGGAGTAGGTGGTGGCGGAGGCAACGGACTCCCGATTGAACTGCTTGATTTCAAAGCTGAATTAGTGAAAGATGACGTGGAACTCACTTGGGTAACGGCTACGGAAATAAATAATGATTACTTTACAATTGAAAAATCAGATGGGGAAAATTTTAAGCAGATTGCAATCATTCCCGGAGCCGGTAACAGCAGTTCAACTAAATACTATTCCAAGATTGATTATGAGCCGTTTAGCGGAACATCATACTATCGTTTAAAACAAACGGATTACGATGGAAAATTCACTTATTCAGATGTTGTTTCCGTCACCTATCAGCCTGCTGATCCTGGTAATGAAGAGGATCAACTCCTCATATTTCCTAACCCGTCAGGTGGCAATTTCTCGGTAGTGGTAAAAAACGCAACTGAAAAAGTTACGCTCACCTTATTCGACAACAGGGGTAAGTTAGTCATGACCGAATCTTATGCCGCTGATGAAGATAACGATACCCATCAGGTAATGGTGAAGGGCATTCCCAGTGGGGTTTATTATCTCAAAGCAGACATGGGAGAAAAAATCCGCTATACAAAAAAGCTGATGCTGTTCAGCGAGAAGTAAGAGGCGCAACGCTGGGCGCGACTCCTCTTTATTAAATCCTAAAAAAGGGCTTGTGAGCAGGGTAGGAAAACCATCCTGAAATTCACAGAAATTTTTCCTGACACGCTTCATTTCCCCGGATAAACCGCCTTAAAAACCTGTTTTCTCTTCTGAAAATTAATTTTTATTCTTTTTACGCAATTTTCGGAAATATTTATTTGACATTCTTTCGTTGCGCGCATACATTGCTTCATAGTCAGAGTGGCGAGTTTGCCATTTCTGTGAAACAAAAAATCTTTATCTATGAAGCAACTAATGATTATCGGAGTAATCTTAACAGCGTTCTGCTGTAGTCTCCGGTTAAGCGCGCAGAATGTCTCCGGGGAACAGTGCTTTGAAAGCCCTACCAAGCCGGGTATTGTCCATGCAAGCATCGCATGGACGGTAACGGGGCAAACCGTTACCATCCGCACCACGTTTGCAAAAACGTTTGTGGACAACACCTATGGCTCCGGTGCAGTAGGCTGGCCTAACGGGCATACTTTCAGCAACCTCACCGGTTCTGATAATCTGCAGTTGGCGCTCTATGACGCCAATGGTTTGAAGAAATTAGAGTTTAAGCAGGATTATATCACCGCAAGCGCAGGAGCGCCTTCCGGCTATGATTGCTTAGGCGTAACGGGCGGTGAAGGGCAGATGATTCTTGGTAGTGCAAGCAACATTGTAAGCGCAACATCGTCATTAGACCAGAATATGAACACGTTTGGCTACGTGCTCAATACCAATTCACCTGCTACCAACAGCAGTTACGCTCCAAACGCATCCTATCCGAACTGGAATTATGATGTTTATTATGAAGTAACTGTAAACCTCAGCGCATTTGGTGCTGCGGGTTTCGGTTATCCGTTGATTGCTTCTATACATGCCAGCCCGAGCAAAACAGGAAATAACACAGAAATTGTACTGCCGGTCAATTGTCCGAATACACTCGAAGTATCCGTATCAGGAAATTGCGTACAGGATTGCAGCGAAGGAATTAACCTGACGGTGAATAGCACGCATTCACCGTTTTCTTATTTATGGTCAAATGGCGCAACAACGCAAGATATTTCCGGTTTGTGCGCAGGCGCTTACGCGGTAACGGTTACCGATGCAAATTCAAATACATTAACAGCTTCTGCTCAGGTTACCGATGCAACTTGCCCCGGTGGTGAACAGTGTTTCTCCAGCCCCACCATTCCTGACATCGCCAATGCACATTCGGAATGGACCATTAACGGTGCGGCAAATACTGTCACCATCCGCACCACCTTCGCAAAAACATTCGTTGACAATACTTATGGAACAAACGCAATCGGTTGGAACAGCGGACACACGTTCAGCAATCTCGTTGGCTCTGATAATCTTCAAATAGCTCTCTACGATGCAAACGGTTCAAAAAAGGTTGAGTTCAAACAGGATTATATCACCGCAAGTGCCGGTACTCCTTCAGGCTATGATTGTTTGGGCGTTGCAGGTGGTGAAGGACAAATGATTCTTGGGAATGCAAGCAGTGTGTTAAGCGCTTCTTCGTCTTTAGACCACAACATGAACACCTTTGGCTATGTACTCACCACAAATTCGCCTTCTACGAACAGCACTTATTCCCCCAATGCTTCTTATCCCAACTGGATTTATGAAGTTTATTACGAAGTAACGGTAGACCTTTCTGTATTTGGTTCAGCAGGGTTCGGTTATCCTGATATTGTTTCAGTGCATGCCAGCCCGAGCAAAACCGGCAACAACACAGAACCGGTAATTGAAACGGAATGTCCTCAAACATTGACCTTGACCGCAACAGGTGAAAGCTGTTCCCAGGAATGCAGCGGAAGCATCACCCTCACGGTAAACAGCTTCAATGCCCCTTTCACTTATTTATGGTCAAATGGCGCAACCACAAAAGATATTGCTAACCTCTGCCCCGAGGATTACAGTGTAACTGTTACCGATGCAGACGGAACCACCGCAACCGCAACTGCCAATGTAAAAGAAGCGAATTGCGATGGTGGGCAGCAATGTTTTTCCAGCCCCACCATTCCCGACATTGCAAATGCAAGGTCACAATGGACGATTAACGGCAACATCCTCACGATCCGCACCACCTTCGCAAAAACATTCGTTGATAATACTTATGGAACAAACGCAATCGGTTGGAACAGCGGACACACGTTCAGCAATCTCGTAGGTTCTGACCACATTCAATTGGCGTTATATGATGTCAATGGCATAAAGAAATTAGAATTCAAGCAGGATTATATCACTTCAAGCGCTGGCGCGCCCTCAGGCTATGATTGCTTGGGCGTTTCAGGCGGTGAAGGGCAGATGATTTTAGGGAATGCAAGCAGCATTGTAAGCGCAACAACTTCGTTAGACCAAAACATGAACACGTTTGGCTATGTGCTCACTTCCAACTCTCCCGCTACCAACGGCAGCTATGCTCCCAACGGAACTTATCCCAACTGGATTTATGATGTATGGTATGAGATATCAGTTGATTTGAGCGTATTCGGTTCAGCCGGATTTGGCTATCCGAGAATCGCTTCGGTGCATGCCAGCCCGAGCAAAACCGGCAATAACACCGAACTCGTTAACCCCGATGATTGTCCGGTTGACTGTTCAAATTCTACCCTTTCTGTTTCAGGCCAGGTAAGACCTGACCTGCAATGCGATACACTTCCGCCTCCTGCCGATTGCAATTGCTCTTGCGCGGGCGGTGGCTTGAAAACCATCAGTGTAATGTTTGTGGGTGTGAATGGTTCGAATGTAAATGTATATGCAAGCAGCGGTCAGCATGATTTGATTGCCTCGTTCACGAATGTGCAGTTTGGCGATATCCTTTTCGTAGATGGAACGTCATTGCCCGGTGGTAAGCTCTTTAAGAAGACCTACTTCAAGGTAGTTGGCGGAAAGGAAACTAAGATTTATACGGATTGCAAAAAAGATATCAAAGGTAAAACGTATGATGCCTTTAAAGTAGTTGGTTTTATGGATGCGCTCGGCAACTCTTGCGATGCGCTTGCAAATTGCGACCAGTGTCCCTGCTATAAATATTTCAAGCAGATTACGCTCATGTATAACGGAAATTCCGGTGCAAGCATTTCAGTGTATGAAGATGCAAGTCATACGAAGTTGATTGCATCTTATGCCAATGTTCAAGAGGGAGGGGTTCTTGTGATTGAAAAGTCAAATAAAAATCTTCCCAAAATCATTTATATCTCTGTAAACGGAGGAACCCATTTAGTGCTCACTTCTGAATGCAATAAAATTGGAATAGGCGGCACCTATGGCGCTTTCACATTAGTTGGTTTCATTGACAAGAAAGGTCGTGAATGCAGTTTCAGCAATCCTTGCGATGGTGATGGCAGCATCAATCTTACCGCAACGGGCGGCATTCCTCCTTACTCATTTGAATGGTCCAACGGTTCATCTTCAGAAGATTTGAGCGATTTATGCTCAGGTTCTTTCTCCGTAACGGTGACTGACTCAATCGGATGTAGCATAACCGCAACTTATAATGTCGGCACCGCCCCCTGTGCTTTGGCAGCGATTGGTGATTTTGTGTGGCATGATTTGAATGCAAACGGTCAGCAGGATGCCGGTGAACCGGGTATTTCCGGAGTAACTGTTCAATTATATGATGCAGACAACGATTCACTGCTTTCTACAATAATTACCGATGCAAACGGCTATTACTTGTTTGACAGCCTTGACTTGGGTAACTATTATATCATTTTTGGACACGCCACTGTGCCAAATGGATTGCTCCCTACATTAGCTGATGTGGGCAATGATGCAACTGACAGCGATGCGGATGCCATTACCGGAAAAACGGGAATCTACTCACTCAATTCCGGTGACACGATTCTAACAGTAGATGCAGGTTATCGCTGCTCTTTAGTGGCTTGTTCAATCAGCGGTGAAACTGTTTTGTGCCCAAGCGCTACTTCAACCTATTCTGGTCCTGCAGGAGTAAGTTCATACTCCTGGACAATTGTTGGCAATGGAAACATTGTTGGCGCAAGCAACCAGCAAACGGTTACGGTGAAGGCGAAAAACAACTGCGGCAGTTTTACCTTGATGCTTGTTTCTTCTATTGGAACTTGTGCTGCAAATTGCGAATACATTGTTGCAGTCGAAGATCAAACTCCACCAACTGCAACAATCAGCGATGTTCCCGAAACGGTAGAGTGCCCTGCACAACCGGTGTTTGGTGAAATTACCGTAACGGATAATTGCGACCTCAATCCAACTTATGCAACAGAAGATGATACGATAGCAGGCAACTGCCCGAATAGCTTCATTGTTGTGCGTACTTGGCATATTGCTGACGCTTGCGGCAACAGTTCTTCCGCTTCACAGGCTGTAACCGTGATGGATAATACTGCTCCTGTGATTCATGGCGTGGGCGATGATGCAACTATCAACTGTCCTGAAATTCCTGAATTTAGTAATCCTACTGCTTCAGATGCTTGCGGCTCTGTTACGCTTACTTATATTGATGACGTAACATTTGGAAGCTGTCCTTATAGTTTCAGCATCACCCGCACATGGACTGCTGCCGATGCATGCGGCAATACAGCAACTGCTGCGCAAACAATTCTCGCAATTGACAATACTGCCCCTTTGGTTAGCGGTATTGGCGCAGATGAAACAATACAGTGTCCCACACAGCCGCAATTCAGCCAGCCTGTTGTATCTGACGAATGTGATTCAGATCCTGTATTTACATTTTCGGATGATACGATTGCCGGAAATTGTCCGAACGCCTACACTGTTATCCGCTCGTTTATTGCAACGGATGCTTGCGGCAACAGTTCTTCTGCTTCACAAGCGATTACAGTGGTTGATGCTACAGCCCCGGTAATCAGCGGTGTTGGGGCAGATGAAACAATCCAGTGTCCTGCTATTCCTCAGTTCAGCCATCCTGCTGCAACGGATGCTTGCGGCATTGCAACGCTCACTTACATAGATGATATTACGTTTGGCGCGTGTGGTTATGAATTCAACATTACCCGTATCTGGACAGCAACCGATGCTTGCGGAAATACCAGCACTGCATCGCAAACAATTACTGTAGAAGACAACACAGCGCCTGTAATCAGCGGTGTTGGCGCAAATGCAACAATTCAGTGCCCTGCGCAGCCGCAGTTCAGCCAGCCTGTTGCAAATGACGAGTGTGATGGCGCTTCTTTGACGCATCAGGATTTTAGAACAAATGGTTCTTGCGCAAATGAATATTCTGTTACCCGCGTATGGACAACTTCGGATGCTTGCGGAAACAGTTCAACTGCTTCACAGACAATTACAGTAGTTGACAATGTTGCTCCTGTAATCAGCAGTGTTGGCGCAGACGAAACAATTGAATGTCCCGCGCAGCCGCAATTCAGCGAGCCTGTCGCATTTGACGCTTGCGGTAACATTTCTTCATTCACGTTTGAAGATGAATTGAATGAAGGCGCATGTGCAAATGAATATGCTGTTACCCGTGTGTGGACAACAACCGATGTTTGCGGAAACAGCTCTACTGCTTCGCAAACAATTTCGGTGATAGACAATTCTATTCCGGTGATTTCGGGAATTGGCGCGGATGAAATAATTTACTGTTCTGAGCAACCGCAATTCAGCGAGCCGACTGCTTCTGATTTGTGCGGAACAGCAACATTGACTTTTTCTGATGCAACGATCCCCGGCAATTGCGCAAACGAACGCATCGTTATCCGTGAATGGAGAGCAACTGACGCATGTGGCAACAGTTCTTCTGCAACACAAGCAATTGCAATAATTGATAATGTTGCTCCCGTGATTAGCAATGTAAATCCTGATATGGTGATTGCTTGCCCTGAAATTCCTGATTTCAGCAGACCGGCAGCAACTGACGCTTGTGGTACAGCAACGCTTACATTTCTTGATGATATTACGTTTGGTGATTGCGGTTATGAATTCAGCATCACGCGTATCTGGACTGCTACGGATGCTTGCGGAAATACTTCTACTGCAGCACAAACTATCACTGCGCGCGACACAACTGCGCCTGTTATTAGTGGAGTAGGGGACGATGAAACAATTCTGTGTCCTGCACAACCTGAGTTCAGCCAGCCGGTTGTAATTGATGAGTGTGATTTCGATGCTACAATTTCATTTGATGACGATACAATTTTTGATAACGCGCCTCAGTCAATCGTGTTCGTGAGAACATGGACTGCTTCGGATGCTTGCGGAAACTTATCTGAATCAGTAAGTCAGCGTATTACGGTGTTGAATCAGCAGGAGCCTGCTACAGGAGAAAATCCTGCGTGCAGCTACTCTTGCGATGGATCGGTTTCTGTGAGCGGAGGTTGCTACAGCTACTTGTGGTCAACAGGCGATGTAACTGCTACAGTTGTAAATCTTTGCGCGGGAGAATATACTGTTACAATGACGGATATGTTCGGTTACCAGATGCCGGATACTGTTCTACTTGTTGCTCCGCTTGCAATTGAAATTGAATCTTCCGTAGATCATGTTTCTTGTTTTGGAGCAAGTGATGGTTCGATTAACCTTCTGGTTTCAGGTGGTACATCTCCTTATACTTTCCATTGGTCAAATGGACGTACTACGGAAGATATCAGCGGGTTGATTGCAGAAATGTATTCAGTAACGGTTACAGATGCAAACGGATGCACTGCGGTGGAAATCGTTGTAGTTACACAACCAAGTGAGTTAGTGTTGGGCGCTATCCCAACTCCAACTACTTGCGAATTAAATGATGGCGAAGTTGCGGTAACGGTAACCGGCTCTGTGTCACCCTATACTTTCTTGTGGTCAACCGGTGCAACCACGCAGAATATCAGCGGACTCGCTCCCGGAATCTATACAGTAACAGTTACGGATGCGCACGGATGCCTGTCAACGGTGAGCTCTGAAGTTATCGCTCCTGCGCAATGCTGTGAGTTAGAAATTACCGGGTTCACTTTAGTGAATTTTGGATTTGGCGGTGACATTGATACGATTATTGACACCTATGTAATTAACCGTGATACGCTTTGCACATTCAATGTTCGTGCAGACGTTTGCGGTGATACAGTGAAGAGCGTGAAGTTTATTGTAAATGGAAATCTGTTCAGAGTAGAAGAAAGAATTCCGTTTGCCTTAGCCGGTGACAACCCACAAGGAGATTACCATGCATGGCAGCCTGTTCCGGGAACTTACCTCATTGAAGCAATTCCATATAATGGTCCGAATGCTACCGGTATAGCAGGCGCTTCAAAGACAATTACGATTACGATTGTTGATGGTCCCGGTATAAATACAAGTTGTATTTGTAACGATAACAACCTTTGCACGATTGATGAATATGTTAACCTGACATGTACAAATACACCGATTGTTTGTGATGACAATGATGCCTGCACAATCAATGGCTGCGCCAACGGAACATGCCTTTACACTCCTGTAAATTGCGATGACAGTAACTTGTGTACGGTTGATGCTTGTGTGAACGGAAGTTGTTTAAACACTGCTATTGAGTGTTTCGACAACGATGCTTGTACTTCAGATGCGTGCGTAAATGGCGAATGTGAATTCACCGCAATCATTTGTGATGATGCAAATGCATGCACTACGGACGCTTGCGAAAACGGCAATTGTGTTTACACTGCAATTGTTTGCGATGACTCAGACGCTTGCACTACTGATGCATGTGTTGATGGTGAGTGTGTTTACACCGCAATCGTTTGTGATGATGCAAATGCATGTACTACGGACGCATGTGTTGACGGAGCGTGTGAGTTCACTGCAATTGTTTGTGATGATAACGATGCATGTACAACGGATGCTTGTGAAAATGGCGAGTGTATTTACACTGCTGTAATCTGCGATGATTTGAATGCTTGCACTACTGACGCATGTGTTGCGGGTTCATGTGAATATACTCCCGTGATTTGCGATGATCAGAATGCATGTACAACGGATGCTTGTGAAAATGGCGAGTGTATTTACACTGCTGTAATCTGCGATGATT
>ENA-ORBV01003374-ORBV01003374.1-microbial-mat-metagenome-genome-assembly--contig:-NODE-3374-length-32017-cov-9.714339_pt1 | contig 32017 bp, 31 predicted proteins | sample MGYA00237777_ERZ505514 | MGnify/ENA primary metagenome ERZ505514 (study PRJEB26160, sample SAMN06269048) | microbial mat metagenome | isolation source: Oligotrophic lake microbial mat | place... | reverse complement strand
CACCTTGCGTCGATACTTCGGGCAAAATACGATGTGGTCTTTGCACGAGTAGACAATGTTGTGATTGCTCTTGAACTACCGATTGTTTTCCATAGCAATCATTATACAGCATCATGCTATCTAACGCAAGCCCTACGCCTTATATCCCCCCTGTCTAAAGACAGGGGCTTTACGGCGCTTTTCGGGTAAAGCGCGTCTCGTCATCCTATGACCTCAGCGAATTTCAGCTTCAAGGATTAACCGCCGTTAGCAGGCGTGTCGGCGGGTCCTGATACCGCGATCACCAGTTGATCCGGCTTGAGATAACGGCGCGCGGCGGCGTGCAGATCGTCGCGCGTGAGCGCATAGATTTTATCGTGATAATTGACCAGATGGTCGAGCCCAAGTGCATAAATCTCCATATTGATGATCGAACCGACGAGTCCTTCGTTGGATTCCAACTGGAGCGGCAGCCGTCCGGTGTAATACGACTGGTTTTGTGCCAAATCCTGTTCGCTCACGGGTTCATCGATCAGGCGCTCAAGTTGTTCGATGATTTTTTCGACCGTCAGCTCGACATTTTTCGGATTGACTCCCGCGCTGACTAACCATGGACTCGGCGCGAAACTGGCGTCGAGCTGACTGCTGGCGTAATACGCCAAGCCCGATTTTTCACGCACGCTTGCGCCGATGCGCCCCATCATGCCGAACTGACCGAGTACGCTGTTCGCCAGCAATGCCGCCAGATAATCTTCCGCGAATCGTGAGGGCCCCAACGTGCCCATGATGATATCCGACTGCGTTTTCCCAGCCAGCCCGACAAACGCACGCTGCGTTGTGGTTGGAAGTGTCACGGTGGGAATCGACGGCAGTTCAGGTTGGTCAGGCGTGTACCAGTCCGCGAAGCGTTCGCGCACAGTTTGCACGGCTTGATCGGTGTTCACCGCGCCCACGATCACGATCACCATTCCGGCGGGTCCATAATGGCGGGCGTGAAACGCGCGCATATCATCGATGCTGATGTTCGGCACGGTATCGAGCGTCCCGCTCATGCTGTAATGATACGGGTGATCCGCCGGAAACAAGCGCTCACGAAACGCGCGTGACGCCCGATAACGGGTGTTCTGCATCTGAAAGTGCAGACCTGTGATCAATTCGCCGCGCAGTCGTTCGATATGATCTTCAGGAAAGGTCGGCTGACGCATTGAGTCCGCCATCAAGTCGAGCAAGAGTGGCAGGTCTTCTGCCAGCGCTTTGCCGTTGATATTGACGCGATGCACCGCGCCGCCGATGTCCAGGTCTGCGCCCGATGACTCCAGCATTTCGTTGATCGTATCGAAATCGTAGCGCGCTGTCCCACGTAAGAGCGCGTTTGCGGTCAGCGATGCCAGTCCGTTTTTCTCCGGCGGCTCGAACTGCCCACCTGCGCGCACGCTGGCGCTCATCACCACCGATTGCGCGGCGTGATTTTCGTATACCAGCACGACGATGCCATTATCTAGAACGGCGCGTGTGATATTGTGCGCACCGGGAATCGATTGTTTTGTGGTCGTGACTGCCATGTTAGTCGTCGCCTTCTTCATCATCGTATGCATCATTCAGGTCGTTGCCGTCGCCATTCGTCGGGATCAGGATGCCGACCGTGCGATTTTGCGGGCGCAGGTACGTCGCTGCTGCCGTTTTGACTTGTTCCAGCGTGACCGCATTCAGTTGGTCGAGATAATTCTCGAACCATTCGAACCCGCCCATGCTTTCAGAGAACGCCAGATAAAATGCCTGAGTCGTCACGCGTTCGGTCGTATACGCGAACAATGCGCGCGCTTGCTTGCGTGCCCGTGCCAATTCTGCTTCGGTAATCTCACCCGCGCGCATCCGGTCGATTTCGCTATCGAGCGCCGTAATCGCGGCGTCGGCGTCGCCATCGGGCAGCAGTACCATCGAGATCGCATACATGAACGGGTCAATCGTCGGGTACAAACTACCGTCAACAGACGCCGTCAGTTCGGTCATGACCAACGCCTTATATAAACGACTGGTCTTGTTTTCCAAGCCGCCGCCCATCATTTCTGCGCCGCACAAAACGCTGTTGACCAACTGGAGCGCGAAATAATCTGGATGAGTCGCCGCCGGGCTGTGATACGCCACCTGAATCACCGACGATCCGCTTGGGCGTTCGACGGTGACAGTGCGTTGTCCTTGCTGCTGTGGTTCGGGGCGCGAGAACAACTTGACCGGTTCGCCCGCCGGGATCGCGCCGTAGATCGCGTTGATTTGTGCCAGCATTTCGGCGCTGTCGAACGCGCCGACCGCGACTGCAATCGCGTTGTTGGGCGCGTAGTGACGCTTGTAATGCCCGAACAGATCATCGCGCGTCATCGTGTGCAGGTCGGTCATATCGCCGATGACTTCGTGGTGATAGCCATGCACGCGAAACGACGCCGCTTGCACTTCTTCGCCCAACCAGAAAAACGGCGAGTTCTCGCTGCCCTGCCGCTCGCTGATGATGACCGTGCGTTCGCTTTCGACCTCTTCCATGTCGAACATCGCGTTGACCATGCGATCCGCTTCGGCAGCGAGCGCCAAGCCGATATGTTCCGCCGGGAGCGTTTCATAGTATGCGGTGTAATCCATCGACGTTTGCGCGTTCCACGATCCGCCGATGCTATCGACCATTTTATCGAGCACGCCCGCGCCATATTTCGGCGTGCCTTTGAACATCATGTGTTCGACCCAATGCGAAATACCGGTGATGCCGGTGTGTTCGTTGCGGCTGCCCACTTTGTACAGCACCCACCAGCTAATGACGGGGGCGTTATGGACTTCTTTCAACAGCACGGTCATGCCGTTATCCAGAATGTGACGTGTGACGTTGCTCACGCGATACTCCTACGATAATGTGTGTGAATAGGTCTATTTTAACCTTTTTCAATGGCAGACTATACCGTGAAAAAGAACTGGAAAAGCGAAAAAACTAACGCAAAGGGGCATATTCAGGCGCAACATGCTGCGCCCGCATATGCCGCGCGACAAATGGCAAACGCGAAAAACTGACCTTACCCCGATGTCGGGGAGAGGCTGGAGGAGCGGTAAAATCTAGTGTTTCCCATTCACCCCGTTGACCGCGACGCCGTGCATATACGGCGATCCGACCGCTAAGTAGCTGTATCCACGCGTGACCAACTCGCTGTAATCGGGGATCATCCGGCGTCCGTCGATGATCAGATACGGCGCGGCGACGGTCTTTTCAATTGTGCCGCTCAAGCCGCGAAATTCTTCCCAGTCCGTGCTGATGAACAGCATATCGCTGTCTTGCAGCGCTTCTTTGGCGCTGGCATGATAGCTGATCTTCTCGAACAGATGATTATGTTCCGGGTTGAAGAAGCGTTCGGCTTCGTGCAGCGCCAGCGGATCATACGCGCGGATCGACTTGACGCCGCGACTAAGCAGTGTCTCGACGACCTTGAGCGACGACGAATCGCGCATATCGTTGGTGCGCTGTTTGAACGACAAACCGAGCAATGCGACCGTCTTCTGATTGAAAATCGTCCCCGCTTCGCGCGTCGCCCGCTCGATCAAATAGCTTTTTTGATGCTCGTTGATGTTGTAGACCGATTGCAGCAAATCCGCCGACTGCCCTTCGCTCTTGAACTGGTAGATCAGACTTTGAATATCTTTGCCGAAGCACGAACCACCCGCACCGTTGCTCACATATGACCCCCATGTGCTGATGCGTGCATCGGCGGTGACGCCGCGCTTAAGGTCTTCCATACGGACATTTGGGAAGGTTTCGCCCAAGCGCGCGCCGACGCCATTCCAGAACGAGACATACGTAAGCAGCAGCGTATTGGCGACGTACTTGATGCCTTCGGCGGTTTCGGGCGTGGTTTCGATGTAGCGAATGCGGACGTGATTGACAAACTGCGAATAAATCCGGCGCACGATCCGGAAATCATCCTCGTGGTCAGCACCGATCACAACACGATCCGGCTTGCGCGATTTTTCTACCGCGTCGCCTTCAGGCAGAAATTCCGGGTTCGACGCCACACCGAAATTCGGCACATCATGCTCGCGCATGATGCCTTCAAGGTAGCGCGCTGTGCCAATCGGGACGGTGCTTTTGTTGATGATCGCAACGTGCCGTTGATCCTGACGTTTTGCCAGCAGTTCCGCGAGCGTATTGGCGGCGTTGGTATAAAAACTGAGATCAGTGCTGCCGTTATGATTAGGCGGAGTCGCGGTGCATAAAAAGACGGCGTCCACACCTTCGATGATCGAGGCAATATCGGTGGTGAAGAACAAATAACGATTGATGTTCTCCGCGATCACCTGTGCCAAGCCTGGCTCGTTAACATACCGTTCGATGCGCGCCGGGTCTGCACTTTGATACGCGGCAATGCGTTCAGCATCGATGTCGTACGCATAAACTTCGTGACCATATTCCGACGTGGTGGCTGCGTGCGTCAATCCCACGAAACCTGTCCCAACGACGATGATTTTCATCGGGGTATTTTCCTTTGGTTCGATGTATTACAGAGATGAATCCATTGTATAGGTACAAACGCCGATTGATAAAGCCTTATTTCTAAACGAAGGGTTGAGGATAAGGGCGACCCAGCGAGTCGTGGGTACAAGAAACATTTCCGATTGATGCAGCGCTGTATCAAATGCTACACTTAGTCGATGACTTCATCGACCAAGACCTACTTCCCCAATTTGAACGCGCTGCGCTTTTACGCGGCGCTTTCGGTCATGCTCACGCATATTCCGGCGTATGCCTCTTTTTTCGGACGGGTTGTCGAACGACTGCCCGTCGATCGGTTCTTGTTAATTGGCGACTCGGTCACCTTGTTTTTCGTCATCAGCGGCTATTTAGTCACACACTCGCTGCTGCGTGCGCACGACAAACCGAGCGGGATCGACGTGCGCCGTTACTGGATCGGGCGGGCGCTGCGAATTTTGCCGCTCTACGTTTTTATTGTCGTAATCACGATGCTCATCTTTCCCATTCAATCGGCGGGCGATGCAGCCGTATGGACGCTGCTGGTCATGGCAAACGTCGCACGCGCATTTTATATGACCACGCCGTTTGTGCATTTGTGGTCGATTGCTGTCGAGGAACATTATTTGTACGCGCTGCCGCTTTTGCTCAAGCGGCTGCATCCTATCAAATTGTTCGTCGGGGTGCTGATCGTGCGCGCGGTGTTCATCATGGTCGCCGCGACGCTGCCCATCGAGTCGCCCGTGCGCAATCTGCTCGTCATGTATCAGTTCGAAGGCTTTGCGTTGGGCGGATTAGCAGCCTATGCCGTGTTTCGGCGCGGCGCGCTGGTCGCGTGGCTGCACGCACACGAGCGCATGATCATCGCGCTGTTCATCGGCATCGTGTTATTGCCATATTACAAAACCCTCGAAGACACGCTGCTCGTATTTTCCGCCTACAAACTGGTCACGTCGAGCATCCTGACCGCGTTCATCGTCGTGGTGACGACGAAGCCGAACGCGCTCATCCACCTGGAAGGTCGCGTCTGGAATCGGCTTGGTCAAGCGACGTACGGCATCTTCATCTATCACATTTTGCTGATTGGCGTACTGCTGCCACTCTTTCAGTCGGTCGCGCTCGATGAATTCGGTGGGTCGCTGCTCTTTCATCTTACGGTGATCGGTATCAGCATCGTCGTCGGCATCATCAGTTATCAACTCATCGAAAAGCCGATAAGTCGTTTACGCGAACGGATGACTCAGCGTGCAGCGAACCCGGTTTTAGAACCCAGTGCTCAGACGACGGCGTAAGCGAGCATATACACGATCAGGGCTTGCGCCGGTCCATACGTCAGCCAGATCACATCTTCGATCAGATAGAACCTGAGACCGCCAAACAACCGCAGCGAGATCAACAGGTCACTGAACAGGAATAAGCCCGTACCGACCGCTAAAGGGACGAACGTGTTGGCTTGCAGCGCTAACGCGGTCGCTGTCCCGGCTGTGCTAGCGAGCAGCAGCCCGTAAATCAACGCCAGCCAATGGAACATCCGCAGCTTGCCTTTGGCGAAGCGGCGCACCGAAAACAACCAGCCGATCACGCCAATCACGAGCCATATCCCCCACGCGCCGAGCCGCGTAACGAGGTCATCGTAGCCAAGTGCGTCGCCGTAGCGGATCATGCCAATCATATACGCGATGTGTCCCAACCCAAACGTGAACATTCCACCCAACGGATCGGGGATGCCCATGATCCAGCCCGCCATGAACAGATCACCCAGCAAGCCGAGCGACATACCGATAGCGATAGGGAAGGTATACAGGTCATCGCTGGTGCCATTGGTGTTCAGGAACCATGCCCAGGCGGCGACTGTCAATGCCAAAGAGGATGCCAGCCGCGCCCAGACCGGGATACGACGAGTGCGGTCAGCGCTCAGTTTGCCGAAGGCGAAACCGCCGAACAGAAACGCCGTCCAGTTGAGCAAGAAGGCTTGTAGAAGGGTGGACATGAGATGACTCCGGTTTGTTGCCGATGGACAATGGGCTAAGAGAGATTCAGTGAATCACGAAACCTTGTTTTTGCCCTCACCCTAAATCCCTCTCCCTCAGGGCGAAGTACGAGACGTAAAAATCCGACCGCGACCACAATGCCGCGATTAATATCAAACACAGCGGGGCATCGCTGTGCTACCGGAGCGACGATAAGACGAAAGTTCGCCTTCGCAGTCGCGGTGAGGGTAGAAGCCCCCGCCTTTAGGCGTGGGGAGTATGTCACCCGTATTCATGCATTATTCGATCATCAACTCGCTCAATACGCCGTTCTCGAACGTCTGAATAGGGATGATGCGAATGTTCAACCCGCCAATATCAAGCCGAAAAAATTCCAGAAAGAACAAGTCGCGCCGCCAAATGTTGGGGATATAGGCGAAGATGCGCCCCTCGAATGTTTTGAGCGTATCGCGGGCGGCATTGCGGTCACTGGCGATCACATTATCCTCAAAATAATCGTGGTAGAGCAGGTAATAACGCACGGGCGCACTGTGTGGAAACGGAATGAACGCGGTATCATTTTCGGTGTACATTTCGCCCAGCGCCAATGCGACGGCTTCGGCATCGGGCGAGACGCCACTACGCAACTGCGCCACCGCACGCGACGACATGATGGTCGTTGCCAGCACGGCGATTACGACCACTGCGAACCCGCCATAAATGATTGGTGCAACACGGCTTCGGCGCAGAATAAACTCCATGATGAGCGTGTATCCTGCGGCGATCATGGATGCATACACCGGAATTAGAAAAATCCATGTCCGTTCGGGGATAAAAATCGGCAGCACAATCGCGGCGGGCACCAGCCACAAAATCGCTGCCAGCCACAATGGGAATTTGTGCCGCCCAATCCGCCACTGACCGAGTATGCCGATGAGCGCCAGCACGCCAAAACTGATTATGACGGGGGTCGAAAAACCGGACGCCGGATAATTGACCATGCCGCGCAGAGTCTGTACGTAGGCGGGCGTTAGCGCTCTGCTGACCGTCGTAGTCGGTGTGGTAGTCGTGGTCGGCGCAACCGTATCGACGCGCAGCGTGCGAATATCCGCATTGTTGAATAATTGGTTGATCCCGTCCGCCTGCGTCCAGATCGGCGCATACAGCGCCAGTGTGAGCAACCCGCCCGCCGCGACCGCGACCGTAGACCTGATCACACTGTTAATGCGGTCACGTCCGCGCTGTTCGATCAAAATGGATAAGAACAGCCACACACATACGATGCCGCACGGAAACACATACAGCGGAATCGTGTAAAAACCAAGCGCGCATACCAAGGCGAACGCGACCCAGTGCCATGTGCGCGGGTGTTTCAAAAGCGCGGCAGCAAGCGCGATTTGGACGCAGAAAAACAACACATACAGCGAGTATCCCCGTGCTTGGGTGGCGTAATCGATCATCGGCAGCGAGATTGCTATCAGCGCCGCCGCAACCAGACCAACATTCGAGCGATACAGCGACGAGCCCGCCCAATATGCCGCCGAGATTGTCAAAATCCCCGCAATGAAGGCAGGGAGTCGCAGCATCCACAGATCGATGCCGATTAGCCGATATGACCCTTGCATCAGCAGCGTATGCAGCAGATGATTGTTGGGTGATGCGTAATTGGTGAGCGCGCGAAGCAGGTTGATGCGCCCGAACAACATGAACGAAGTCATCTCATCCAGCGTCGCGCCGCGCTCGATGAGCAGGATACGCAGTACGACAGCGAACAACGTAATCGCGATCAGTATCAGCCAGTTCCAGCGTAGGCGGGGTGCAGTTTGTATATCGTTCGTCATCGATTGGTCGCTCAACTGAGTAGCTAATTGCCCAAAACTATAGCATAGGTTCGCGCGCCTGTAAGTGTTGCCGTGCATCCGCGATTTCTGTTATCATACCGCTATGAAACGTAAGCAAAACAATGATTGTGTCATTGACACACCAGAAGAGGTACGGTGAAATGATTGAAGTCGAAAAACCGTCCGTGTTGGTTGTCGATGATGATTGGATCAACCGCGAACTTATGCAAACGGTGTTGTCGAAAGCCGGTTATCAAGTGCAGACCGTTTCGACGGGCGCACAAGGGCTTGAGATGATCGCACAAAATCCGCCCACATTAGTGATTCTTGATTTGCGTTTGAGCGATATCGACGGGCTGGAAGTGTGCAGACGCATCCGCACCCTGCCAACAGAGCGCCACATCGTCGTCATTATTATGTCCGCGATGGACAATGAAGCGACGCGCACGCAAGCGATCGCGGCGGGCGCCGACACTTTCCTTTCCAAGCTGTTCACAGTCCCAGCTTTAATTGCCAAACTCAATCAACTCATCGCGTCAGCCGGATAGCGACCGTACGCGGCGATTGCCCTGCGATTGAGCGGCATATGTTGGCAACCCATCGATTTGTCTGGTAAAAAGCATACACGAACTCGCACAGCACGGATGCAGCTTATGGCGTTTCGCAGCAGTCCGCCACCGCGCCGTCCACCGCCCCGTCAAAGTGATGGGCTGCCCGCGTGGATGGTCTTTCTTGTCGGCGCGGCAATTGTGTTCGGCGGATTTTATGTTTTACAAGGCGCACAGACTTTCTTCCGCACCAATGGTTTAGGGGTGGCAGAATCGACGGCGCGCGCGCAGATTATCGCGTCTGCGACCGGCGAACGCCAGTTGGCGACGCCGCCGCGCGCGACCGCGAACCCGAATACCCCAGTTGGCGGTTTAGCACCAACCACGACCCCAATCCCGAATTGTCAGGAATTTCAGGTGATCGTCCCGAATGCGATTGTCCGCGAACAGCCGAATCCAAGCGGAAGCATCATCGACGGTTTGATTCAAGGGACAGGCGTGTGTGTTTTGGGACAAGACGTGGGCAGCGAATGGTACACCGTGGATGGCAACCCGGATACCCGCCGCCGTGAAATCGCGTACATGCACGAGAGCGTGATTGAAGCCGTGTTTCCGACCGAGACCCCGACCGAAACGCTGACCCCAAGCATCACACCAAGCATCACCCCAACGGCAACGATTACCCCCAGCGCGACGATTGAGCCGACTGAAACACGTGATCCAAGCGCGAGCGATACGCCGCGCCCGACGCGCACGCTCACGCCGACGCCTATCCCGACGTTGACCATACCACCGTTACAGAATGCATGAGGATGAATACGATGAAAATCAAGCTGACTGTGATTTGCCTCAATCCACCGCCCGAAGACTGGCAAGGTCAGCCGACAGTCTTCGGTTTACAGGATAAAGATCAGCGCGTAATTGTGGGGGTGCCGCGACCCGCGCTTGGGGCGCGCGCGTTGGCGTTCACATGTGAATTGGATGTTAAAGCGGGTGACGATAGCATGGCGATCTTTTCGGGCGCGTTCGCGCATCGCCCACCCAAAGACCGTCATTTGTATGTCAGTTACAAACGCGCCGCACCAGATGCGAGCGAGTGGATACGCCGGATCAAAATTTCGCTGACCGATATTGCGTGGGAATTTATCGAATCGGCTGCGCGCGACGGCAAAACGCTTGAAGCGACGTTTTCGGCGCTTGACCGCACGAACGCACAAGTGAAATGGATAATTGTGTAGCAATGAGGTCTTTCAGTAGGGGGCAGGTCTTAAGCCCACCCCTACACACTGTCTATTGCCGACATTAAATCCATTGGGGCGGGGTTGCGGCAGGCGTTTGAATCGACGGCACGGTACGCCCATCGTTCAACGCACGCTTGAGAAAATCCTTGACTGACTCGACGGCGACCGCGACGCCAACGCCGGGACCCGTCATCAATGTGTTGACGCCGATCAACTGCCCTGCTACATCGATCATGGGACCGCCGGAATTGCCTGGACGCAGATGCAAATCTGCCACGACCCAATCCTGCGTATATACCTTGAGTTCGGGCATGGTCTGATTGACCCCGATGACGATGCCGCCAGTGACCGCGTTGGTGACACCCCATGGATGACCGACCGCCATCACCCACTGACCCGCGTGCAGGGTGCGCGAATCACCCGGTTTGATCGTCGGCAGATCATGCCCTTCGACCGAGAGCGCCGCCAAATCGCGTTCGTCGTCACGGGCGATGACGCTGGCAGTCAATACGCGTCCATCATCGAGCACGATTTCGACGGGACCACGCCGCACGACATGGGCGTTGGTCAGAATCAAGCCATCGGAATGCCAGATCGTCCCTGCGCCATGCCCACCGCGCCCATCACGGATTTGGACGACGCTGCGCTGCACATCGGTAATGACTCCCGCTAAAGAGTCGTTGAGTTGCTGTAAGAGAGTCATATTGGCATCCTTTGCGGGCGCGTCTGTGACGCGCCCCTACAGTTGTGTTGTTGTGGAGTTACGAACGTTCGCCGATGGTCAAGTTCATGTCATGCACGGTACCACCACGTACGATTTGCACGGGGACAGCCGTACCGACACGATCGCCGCTCAGGAGCGCCATCAGGTCGTCCATCATGCGAACGGTCTGACCATCCATTTTCACCAGCGTATCGCCCATCGCCAAACCACCATGCGCGGCGGGGCTGTTTTCTTCGACCGCCAACAGCATCAAGCCGGTTTCCTGGTTGAGCGTGGTGGCGATTGCGGCTGGCAAACGCACAGGTTGTGCGCTTACGCCGAGATACCCCTGCTTGACATGACCGTGTTGGAGCAGCGTGCCTGCCACGCGGGCGACAGTCGTCGCGGGGATAGTCACGCTGACGCCGCGCGCCAACGCTGAACTGTTCAAGCCGACAAAATAGCCCGACGCGCTGAGCAGTGCGCCGCCGCTAAAGCCGGGATACATGGTGACATCGGTCTGGACGTAACGGTCGATTTGACCGCCCATCGCCGTGCGCCATCCTTCACCAATCGCGCTGATCACGCCCAGCGTGGCTTGTACGGTTTTTTCTGGGCGACCGAGCGCCAGCACCAGATGACCGACACGCGCTGCGCCGTTTACGTCCCAGTTGGCGGGGGTTAAACCGCTGGCGTTGACGCGCAGCACGGCGATATCGGTGGATGGGTCACGCCCGACGACGGTTGCGCTGACGGTCTCGCCGTTGGGCAACCCGACGCGCACATTGTCGTCACGTTCGACGACATGATTGGCGGTGATGATCAAGCCATCGGCGGAATGAATGACGCCCGACGCAGCAAGGCGTTTACGCCCTTCGACGCGGACAAGACTGGCAGCGGCGGTATCGACAGCAGCCGCCATTTCGTTGGACAGTGTATTGAGGACTTCGGACATTGTGATTCTCCCCTAGAGAATGGGCATAGAGTTGGGCGGGCGACAAAGGTGACGCCCTGACACGTTAACGTGTGATGACCCGATTGTGCCAGAAAGCGGGAAGAACTAAACCGCCCCTGTGATGAGCAGTGCGCCTAACCAAAGGGTGAGGCTGGCATAGACGAAGGATAGGGTTCATTGCCGCGACGCTGGTCATCCAGCGAGGTTTTATGGCAATTTATTTCCGCAGTGACCCTATACTATTTTTGACTATAAAGTAAGCAATCCAGCGCGTGTGGCGCGGACGACGGCTTCGGTGCGGCTTTGCGCGCCGAGTTTGGTCAAAATAGCGTTGACATGAAACTTGACGGTGTGTTCGCTGATGGCAAGTTTTTGCGCGATGATTTTGTTAGGCAAGCCTTCTGCAATCAAATCGAGCACTTCAGTTTCGCGGGGCGTGAGCGACTCGACGGTGCGGTCTGTGGCGACGGCAGGGATTACAAGCGGTGCAGGCGCGGGGAGATAGGCAGGTGTAATGGCGATCAAGCCCTGCCCCAATGCCACCAGCGCTGCTGTTAGCCGATCCGCACTGGCATCTTGCGCGATGACGCCGCGCGCGCCCGCGTTGAGCAGCAGCGACGCGTTCGCAGGCGATGCCGGATCATCAGCAATGAGCGCCAAAATCGGCGGGAGCGCGCGTCCTTCGGTACTGCGGAGTTCCGCCATGCGATCCAGGTAATTCGCGGCTTCCCAGCCCATTTCCCAGACCAAGACATCAGGATGAATCAGATCGAGCGTATCAGAAACGGCGTGGTCAGGCGACGACTGACCAATCACAGACATTCCCGGCTGCCCGTCGATAAGCGCAGCAAGTCCAGCGCGCGCGAACGGACTGGCGGAGACGACGAGAACGCGGAGCGGGCGTAAGACGCCGTTAGCAGATGGGTACATGTTGGTTAGTTAAAAGGTGAAAGGGATGCGGTAAAAAGTGAAATGATGACCATGAGCGTGTATCCCGTAGGAGCGACCGGGTAGGTCGCCCGAAAAAAGTATGCTCAGTGTACGATGGTCAATGTTGGAGAAGCGATAGAAGCGGTTTAGAGCGGCTTGATCATTTCGATACGGGTGAACTCGATGCCGTAGCCGAGCGCTTGATACGCCGCCCACAACGGGCTATCGGCGGGGAGATTTTCAACTTTGGTATCACGGCGTGGGTGGCGCGTATGCACGACTCTAAGTAAGGCGCGCGCGCATTCGTCGGAAAGATCGTCGGTTACGCTGCCTAGTATGAAATGCGACAGTTGAAACGGCGTCGAGCGATACACGATCCAGCCCATTTCGCCAGAATCGAGCGAAACGCATAAGCCTTCAACTGTGCTGCCGCCTGCCAGTATACTCGGGGTTTCATTGAGCCATGAGGCGACAGGCGGACGACGGCTTAAAAAGAGGGTGATTTGATCGATATTGAGCGGTTCAACCCGGAGTGTTTCGGCGGGCAGCGGGTTCGGCGCGCGGCGGATGACAAGCAGACGGCGGGTGGTTTCAAAGCTGAGTTTAGAAAACAAGCCGTATGCGGGTTCATTGCCTTCGATCACTTCGAGCAGCACCGATTGACAGCCGCGCGATACCGCATTCGTCAACAGGCTATCCATGATGAACTGCCCAACGCCACGACCGCGGCGCGTTGGGATGACTCCAAGTCGTGTAATCCACGCGCGAGTACCACGCACACCCAACATACCGATTCCAGCCACCTGCTGGTCTTGATTGACGGCGACCACCGACGCCGAGAGATCGACATCATACTGGGCGACATAATCGTGCAGACGTTTGGTGTTCATCGGCATCGGCACGATGTAATCGACGCGACTTTCGTTGTAAATATCTGCCAAGCGAGCGATGGAATATTTATCGGCAGACGCGGCGATAAAAAACGGATTAGTCACGCCTGAAGAATCCGGCAACTTGATCGGCAAATTTGTGGGTATCAATCGGTTTGGTGATGACGCCATCGCACCCGTAGGCTTTTGCCATTTCAGCGGCGGTATCTTCGGGGTAGGCAGTGAAGGCGACAATCAAGCTGTGTTTCGCATCATCGTTCTCGCGGATCAAGCCGATCACGGTTTGACCATCAATATCGGGCAACCCAAGATCAATCAAAACGAGATCGGGCTTGTGTTCGAATACGACACGCAGCCCGATCTCGCCATCTTCAGCAAGGATCACTTCATGCCCGGCTTTTTTGAGCACACGCGCGGCAAGGCGGGCGCTCTGGGCATCATCTTCGATGATTACGATTTTGCTCAAGCGCGTTTATGCTCCATATGAGCGATAAAATGGCTGACGGTGTTGAGCAGTTCGTTTTTGGTAATCGGTTTCGGAACGTAACCGTCACAGCCCGCTTCGAGACAGCGTTCACGGTCGCCATGCATGGCGTTGGCGGTCAGAGCGATGATCGGTATACCAGAGGTTTCGGGCTGGGCTTTCAGAATCCGTGTCACTTCCAAGCCATCGATGTCGGGCAGGTTGACATCCAACAAAATCAGGCTCGGCTTGATTTCAGTGGCGAGTTTCAAACCAGTTGCACCATCGACGGCTTCGACAACCTCGTAATTGGCGATGCTCAAAATTTTGCGTACCAAGCGCATATTTTGAGGATTATCTTCGACGCACAGAATTGTCGCGGGCATCATTCACCCTCCTAGGATGACAAAATCACAAAACAAATACACAATCATTGATCATCATTATAACTACGACAATGCTTCATTGATCATTGAGACAAATGTAGCACGGTCTACCGATGATTTTTCGATGATGGCACGAATGGAAACATTTAATGTACCCCGTTCGGCATCGGTCAGATTACGACCAGAATAAATAAGCACAGGGATACCGCGCAGTTCAAAATCAGCATCAAGGGTGGACAAAATTGAAAAACCATCCACATCAGGCAGCACCAAATCGAGAATGATCAAATCGGGATGATGTTCGTAGATCGCCTTCAAGCCATCGCGTCCGGTTGCTGCTTCGTAGATCGTATAACCCGACGATGCTTTAATCATGCGGCGGATCAAGCGGCGATCTGACGGATTATCGTCGATGATGAGGAGCGTGCGCGGCGCGCGTGGGTCGATGACGCGGCGTGACTCGGCGTCACCCGTAGTCAAAAAAGTGGCAATTTGTTCATCGAGCGACGAAAAAGCGGCGTCGAGTGCAGCGCGCGTCCCGTTTTGCTCAAAGGACAGATCGAGCGCGTATTGGTCGCCCAGGATATGACTTTCAGCGGGAAAGGTATGCCCAGACCCATTGACGACGACGGTTTCGCCGGGGGCGATGACCCCATCGGCGAGTAGTTTTTCCAAGCCTGCAAAAGCGACAGCGGTCGCAGGTTCGACTGATAATCCGGCTTTGGCTGCGACACGACGCATCGCGGCGAATGTTTCACCATCTTCGATGTCGATCATCGTACCGCCGTGCTGCAAAATGGCGGCACGAAGCTGCACATAGCTAAAGCCCGGGTCACCGGTCGCCAGCACCGTAATCAAGGTTTTGGGGATGACAGGCTGTGCGGTCGGCGCGTTGGCTTCAAATGCGCGCACCATCGGCGCGCACCCTGCCGCTTGAATCACGCCCAACTTCGGCACATGGTCGATCAGCCCCATATGATACAGTTCATTGAAGCCTTTGATAACGCCCAACGGACCAATGCCACCGCTCACCGCCTGAATATACCAGTCAGGCGCGATCCAGCGCCCCCCATCGGGGTCGGCACGCAAGCCCAACCCCTCTGCGATTTCGAAGGCGAGCGTTTTCATACTCTCTTTGCCAGGGATCGCCTTCGCGCCACCATCCAAATGAATGCCGCGACGTGCCGCGAATTTGGCGGCGACATGCTTGGTATCATCGTAGGTGCCGTTGACGCGCACGACTTCAGCGCCATACAACGCGGCTTCGCGCATTTTTTCGCCTGTTACAAGCTGTGAAAGAAACAGCCACAGTTTGATTCCGGCACGCGCGCAGTATGCGGCATAGGCGGCGGACGCATTCCCGGTTGAAGCCAGCACACACTCCCGAATGCCCGCACGTTTCATCGCGGTGACAGCGACGGCAGCCTGGCGATCTTTGAATGAGCTGGTAGGACCCTGTCGTTCATCTTTGACATACAAATGGGGGTGATCATACAGGCGTTCGTAAGGATACAACCGGATCAACGGTGTAGAGCCTTCATCAAGGGTGATCTCCGGGTCGGGTGCAGCGAGCGGCAGCAGTTCGGCATAGCGCCACAACGATGCGGGGCGCTTGCCGAGCGCGGTGGGCGTGCGCCATAAGGTGGCAACCGCTTCATAATCGTAGCGTGCATCGAGCCAAGCCGATCCACACGCGGGACAACGTGACGCCAGCACATCGGGCGGCTGTTGATGATCACATTCGAGACAAACGAGATGGGTCAGGTAAGCACTCATGGTATTGAGTAAGGGGGACAACGATACGTCCCCCTCAATCGATTACGCTTCTACAGCGTCAGAAACGGGTATGGTGAAGCGGAATGTCGAGCCGACATTCAGCGCACTTTCGACAGAAATACTGCCGCCGTGCATTTCTACCAGATAGCGCGTGATCGTCAAGCCTAAACCTGTACCCCCTGCGCGGCGCGTCGTCGAACCATCGACCTGACGGAACTGCTCGAAGATGACATCGAGGTCGTCTTCGCTGACGCCCATCCCGGTATCCATGACGGCGATATACGCTTGGGTTGACGATTCTAAGCCAATCGTAAGTGTGACACTGCCCTTATCGGTAAACTTGATCGCGTTGCTGACCAGGTTCGTCATAATCTGGCGCATACGCACCGGGTCGGCATGAACAGGCAGCAGGTCACCGATGGGTTCGAGCACGAGCGTGACCTGCTTATCTTTGACGAGGACTTCAGCGGTGTGCAGCACTTCGGAAGCGATGGTGACCAGATCAACCGGACGGCGATCGAGGCGCATTTCACCTGCCTCAATTTTGGCGACATCAAGAATGTCGTTGATGAGTAAGAGCAGATGATGACCGCTTTGGTGGATGGTTTTGACATCTTCGTTAGCTTCTTCGTTGAGTTCACCGTCGTCGCCATCGAGCAAAATTTCGGAATAACCGATGATCGAATTGAGCGGCGTACGCAGTTCATGGCTCATATTCGCCAGGAATTGTGACTTAAGACGGTCAACCTGACGCAGACGTTCCGATGTTTCGCGTTCGGTTTGCATCGATTGTCCGACTTTATTGGCATTATCGACGGCGACCGCAATCTGAGCCGCCAACGTGGACGTGATGAACACGTCCTGCTGACCGAAACTATTTACGTCGGCGTCCTGAATATCCAGCACACCGATCAGCGTGTTACCGACGATCATTGGCACCGCCAGTTCCGAAAGCGTATCGGGCAGCAGCGGGTTGGGCAGGTAATCGGGTTCCTGGGTCACATCGTTGGAAATAACGGACTGCTGAGTACGCGCGGCACGCGCAACCAGCGAATTGGTGTGCGCCAAGCGAATGGCGTGACCACGCGCTGTCATGTGACGTCCTGTTTGGTCGGCACCGGCGGTCAGCACCAATGAGCCGCGCATCTCGTCCAATAGGTAGATATGCGCATGATAGCGATTGAAGCGCTGTTTGATAAGGTCGGCGGCACTTTGCAGCATTTCGTCACGATCAAGGATGGTCGTAACCGCACGCGAGACTTCTGCCACCGTTTCCAGTTCAGTCGCGCGGCGAGCGAGAATTTCGCGGGTACGTGCCGTTTCTTCAAATTGACGCAGGGTTTGCACCTGCGCCGCCATTTGCGCCGCTAACACTTCTTGAATGAATACGTCATTATCATCGAAGGCAAAGGCTTTACTGTCTTGAACATCCAAAACGCCGATAAGCTGGTCAGCGACGATCATCGGGATCGCCAGTTCCGCCTGCGTATCAGGAAGCAGCGGATTTGGGAAGAAGTCAGGTTCTATGCTGACGTCGTTGGTAAAGACGCCGATACGAGTACGGGCGGCGCGCGCCACCAACGAGTTTTCACGCGCGACCGGGATCATGTGCCCGCGTTCCTTCATGATGCGCCCTGCTTCACCCGCGCCTGCGAACAATTGGAGCTGGCTCTGGTTCTCATCGAGCAGGTAAATATGCGCGTGATAATGATTGAAACGGGTTTTAATCTGTTCTGCCGCCGTCAGGAGCATTTCGTCAAGATCGAAAATGTTGGCAATCGAGGTCGCGATTTCGGCGACCTGCTGTAAGCGGCGGTTGGTATTTTCTGCACGACGTTCTGCTGCCAGCGTCGCCAAATACTGGCGGCGCGTGCTAACCACTGCCAAAAGGGTCGTCAGCGCCGTGTTGTAAAGTTCGCGGACTTCGGGACTGAATGTTTGCGGTTGTGCCCATGAAAATGCTGCTAACCCAACCCATCCAGTAGCCGAATACAGAGGCATCAATACAGAACTGCGGATGTTGATTACTGCGCTATAGGCTCGTATGTTTTCATCGTAACGGGGGTCAAGTTCCGAGTCTTCAATGAACCACACTTGATTAGGGCTTTGATACACCAACTCTAAAATTGGGTAATCGCTGGGTTTAAGCCGTAAAGCAGGTAAAATGCTGAGTGAAACCGGCGATTGATTTGGGCCGATAAGCGCTTGGATTTCCACCGACGAAGGTTGATTGTTTTCATCGGTATCGATATAAGATAACGACCCTAAAAAGCCGTCATTATTTGTGACCAACAAGCTGAACGCAGCCAGAATTTCCTGCTCATCAGTCGCCACTGTGAGCGCCGCGTTAAAACTTGCCAGTATTTCGGTGCGCGCGTTGGCTTCGGCGATGGTGGCTTCGTTTTGTTTACGGACAGTGATATTTTCAAAGGTGACGCCAACTGTGCTATTGGGTAATGCGAAGGCTTTGACCGCGAATGCGCCCGCGATAACATCATCGCTGTAGACGACGTTTTCGGTCTCCCAATTCCCCCCGTTGGCGGCAATATCGGCGTATATTTGCGGGATCGGCGTTTCGATCAAGCCGGGGAAAGCTTCGCCAATCGTCTTACCCAATACGCTTTCCATCGACGCGCCTGTCATGGCGGATGCGGCGCGATTGGTCGCGATCATGCGCAGGGACAGCGGATCGCCCAATTTTTCCAACCGATACATATAGAAGCCGTTCTGCATGTTATCGATGGTATCGGCATACAGACGAACGCGTTCAAACTGACGGGCATTCTGTACCGCAATCGAGATTTGTGCGGCAAGCGCGGTGAAGACACGCACATCGTCCTGGTCGAAGCGGTTCGCGTCCGTCGATTGCATGTCCAGCACACCGATCACGGTTGACCCAGCAATCATCGGGATCGCGATTTCGGATAGGGTGTTGGGCAGCAGTGGGTTGGAAAGAAAATCGAGTTCCTGCGTTACGTCGTTGGAAATGACGCCTTCGTGTGTACGGGCAGCGCGCGCCACCAACGAACGTTCGCGGTCAAGCGGGATATGATGTCCACTTTCCTTCATGATGCGACCAGGTTCACCAGAACCTGCCGCTAAGTTGAGCGACACTGAATTTTCATCGAGCAAATAAACATGGGTATGGTACAAATCGAAGCGTTCTTTCGTCACATCCGCGACGGTTTGCAAAAGGGCTTGAATATCCAGATTGGTACTGACTGCCACGCTGACTTCTGTCACCGTCTGCAATTGACGGAGCAGCTTCTCACTGCGCGCTAAAGGCGCGGTGCCGCCCATAATCGGCGCAATGGAAGGCGACTCGTTGTATTGGGTTGCCATAAACACCTCAATCATTCACAAAGATGGCTATAAACACTAGTCTAGGGTTAAAATGGGGGTTGAAAGCGTTAAGCTTCTTTTTTTCAAAGTTAGAGTGTTAAAACTTATATAAGTTAGCGGGCGCTTACCCCACGCCAGGCGAATCTTGCATATAATGGATACAGGCAGGAAACTTTTTTGTGAGCAGCTACTTTGAGGGGAGCAGTCATCTTGGTGAACCTAAATCGAATCGCGTTGTTTTGTTTAGTCGTCGCATTCTTAGCACTGCCCACGCTGGCATTTGCACAACAGCCGCCGAACGGAATGAGCCTCGAATGCGAGAATGGTGCATCGTTCGACAACGGTGTCAAAGTGACGATCAACCAAATGCGTTCCGGTTTCACGTATACCGCGACCGCGATTGGGCTGAATGGCTTCGACCCGGTACTGGCGGTGGTATCCGATGATGGATCAGGATTGTGCAGTGATGACGACAGCGACGCTGCCGATTACGAGCTGATTTTGCCAACGACGGGTGAGGTCGCCGCCAGCGGCACGAGTTCACAGGTCATCTTCGACCAGAACAGCAGCGAGGCGTTCGCGGATGTGTCACTGGTCGTGGGTGGCTACAGCAGCCAACTGGGTGAGTTTGTGCTGATTTTGGAAGGTATGGCAGTCACCGAAGCCGATAATGCGGGCGACTCGTTCACAGTTCAGATCACGCCTGGCATGATCGCCTCAGATACAGCGCTGACGGTCTACATGATCGGACGCGACAGCGGGCTTGACCCGTTCATGTATTTGATCGACAACGATTTGAGCATCATCGAAGACGGCGACGGCAACCAGATTACGTGTGACGATGCGGGCAGCAGTTTGTGCTGGTCGGAAGCCGATAATCTGGAAGACAGCGGCGTGGCAACGAACACAGGCGTCGTACGCGGCGAATCGGTCGATTCGCTGCTTAGTTTCAACCTGAACAACTTTGAACTGGACGAAGACCCAGACTTCAACACCGTTACGTTCCTGATGAGCAGCTACAGCGCACAAACCTACGGTCAATATGTGCTGATGTTCCATATGGGCTTGGCGGAACCCGACGAAGACACAGGCGGTTCCAGCGGCGGTATCGGCAATTTTCAGGGTGGCGGCGGTAAATAGTCCGTAAAACAAGGGCGATCCCATTGAGATCGCCCTTTTCATTGACATACCTCAACGCACTTCGACTTGCCCTACGACGACCCTATCCTCTCCATTGTCAAAACGCAGACGCATCCCTGTGGCGGCGTCATACATCCCCACGATCAAGCTCGCTGTGCCCGGTCGTGCCAATGCGTTCCATGTCAGCGTGTGATTATCTACGATGAATTCACCCACACGCCAGCCTGTCGTAGGGCGACTCCCCTGAACCGGAATATGGTCACTTTGAGCAATGACTGACCCATCGACATCGAGAAGCTGAATGAACGTCGTATATGAAACCAGGCTGGGCGCGGATGCACGCCACACCAGTTCGACGCGCGGCGCTGTGCCCAGCGAGAATTCGTCCATCGTCAAGCCGACCAGCACACCGACTGTATCGACCGCCGCATTGACGGATTGCGCGACCGGCGGCGCTGTATTGACAAATGGCACATCTTCTACAGTGAGGGTTACGATCCCCTGCCCGTCGGCAAGCTGAACAGGCAGATCACCGGGTGGCGTCTCAATCGGGATGCGTAATGCGCGCCAATCGAGTACATAACCGCCCGCAGTCATCCAACCGAGTGTGAGCGTGATATGATCACCGGGTCGCGCCGACATGGGCGCGTTCACAGTCATCAAGGTCAGCCCATCGATGCTTGCCAACGCCGATGCGCCGGGTGGCGGCATATTCCATGTCGTGGCGGGGCGCGGATTCCATACGGCGATGCGGCGATCGAGCGTGCGTGTGTCGCCGTCGATCAGATCATAGCCATAGACGCGGCGTGTTTCGTCATAAATGCGTAGTTCAAGCGTGTACTCAACGGCAGGTGCGCCATACGGCAGACGCACGAGTGGAAATCCGCGCAGGATTTCTCCCGCCGCGACGGACTCGCTGGTGCGTTGATCCGCTGTCGCCAAAATCGCGTCAGCACTGGCGATCTCATCACCGAGCGGATTGCGGACGATCAACGTCGCTTTTAAGGCAATATCGACCGGGCGCGTCAGCGTCATTGCGATTGGCAAACACAGCGCCTGGTCAGCGACGAGCGCGTTATCGGGTATCGAAATGGTTTCCAAGCGCCCAATTTCGCCGCGTTCGTCGGCAATCGTCCATGTCACGGGTTGCGCCGCGATGCCTTCGGTCATCGACTGGCGATACACGTTAGTCGTCATGCCATAGGTGGTATAGGTTTCGGGTGGCGCGGTCGTGCCGTGTTCGAGCAGACAACCGATCATGCCGCGATAATCGGCGCGCTGCGTGTACCAGATATTGAGCGCAACATCACCAGCGGCGGGCAGCAGCGGCGCAATCGTTTCAATATCCGCACCTTCGGGCAAGGTGACACGTCGCGCACGACTATCAAACCGATCCCAGTAATACGCAAGGTCATAACGATCTGCATATGACCACGCCAGCACTGTATCGGCGGCGTCGAGCGTTTTGGCATAATAACGCACCATGTCGCGCGCGTCGTCGTGGCGATATGGCATAGTATCATCCCACGAGCTGATCGTCAGGACGATACACAATCCACTTACGATGACCACGCTGTATCGGCTGGCAATGCGCGGCAGACACGCGATGCCAACGCCCAACGCGACAGCGACGAGCGGCGCGATCATGACCACATAACGCCCATGATATTCATTGCCCAGAATAATGAGTGCAGCGGTCAAAGCAAGCAGCAAAATCGCGATATGTGCCAGCAGCCACCGGGCACGCGTGAGCAACAGTGCGATCAGCCCCGCACCGATCAAGCTGACCAACACGATGATGCCCACTGAGTTGAAAGGGTCGCTGATGCGTTCATACGGAATCACCCAGAACGACAGCCAGACTTCGAGCATATAATCCAATGTGAGCGCGGGCGCGGCGGTGATGGCGCTGTTCGCAGTCGTTACATCCAGAAAGCGGGTGACGAAATAGGGCAGCCACAAAGCGCCAATGGCAAGCTGCCCACTGATCCAAGTACTCCACATCGGACGGCACATCGAACGAGCTGCGATCCATGCCAGCAAGGTGACCAGGTTGAGCCATAAAACGATGACCACCCCTGAGTTATGTGCGTATAACAGCGCGAGTTCTGCCAGCCATAGCGCAAGCCACGCGGCACGTGATGGGCGGCGATTCAGCCGATGCCATGCCAGCGCCGCGATCATAACAAGCAGGGCTAACAAAGTATACATGCGTGCTTCCTGCGATGCCCACATCAAAGCGGGGAGCAGCGTGGCGAACAATGCGGCAGATAAACCCGCCCACTGACGGCGGCGCGGCGGCGCGAAACGGCGCGCCAAAATATCCGCGAGTGGGATTAACGGGAGCGCCAGCAGCAGCGAAAACAGGCGCAATGAGAATTCGCTGTCGCCTGCAAAACGCACAAAGCCATGCAGCAGCGCGTAATACAGCGGCGGATTGGTCGCGTCGGCGTTGGCAGCATCGACGATCGTGGCACTGACGGCGGCATTCCACGAATACCCTTCGTCGAACCAGACACTCTGCGCATCCAGGTTATGGAGCCTGAGTGCAGCCGCGATCAAAATCAGCCCAAATAGGATGAGTGGACGTGCATATATAGTCATCATGCCCATGACGTTACCACCGAAATAATGCAATCTCAATGGAATGGGTCATTATGTTAGTTGCTTTTAAGTTCGTATTACCGTTACAATCGAAAGAATTAACCGATGGTGATTCTTAAGCGGGAACCGGCCATGACTGATAAACCGGATCAACAAGCGCCGTCAAATTTACCAGCCACGTCAACGACCAGTGCGCCGAGTGCTGCGACAACCCTTTGTCCGCATTGCGATAAACCCAATCGGGTCGGGTCATTGGTCTGTGAACATTGTCGTCGTTCACTGATGGGGGCTGATAAAGACGGCATTAATACGAAAAAACTAGGGACGCTGGAAACAGGCACGTCTTCACTGACTGCCGATTTACCGTCGATTGCCGTGCAGACGCCAATCGACGCGCCGGCAGGATTGCGCGCGCCTATCAACATGGACGACCTGGCTGCGGCGGTTCGAAGTGCGGGCAGCGGTATCTTTGAAGACAATATGCTGCTGCGAATGGAAGTCGAAGGGTCGTCACAACCGATTGTGTTCTACCCCAAAACGCAGACATCGATTGGACGGCGTGACCCAGTGACGGGGACGATACCAGATATCGATCTGACCATGTATGCAGGGTATCGCATGGGTGTCAGCCGTAGCCACTGTATACTGCGCCTGAAAGATGCGCATATCGAAGTGCTGGATGGTGGCAGCAGCAACGGCACGTCGCTCAACGGCACGCGCTTACCCGCACATACGCCGTACATCCTGCGAGACGGCGACGAACTGATGCTCGGCAAAATGGCGATGCGACTGATATTTCAGAAGAAACGACCCACTTTGTAGGGGCGACATCAATGCCGCCCCACGCCAACTGCATCAGCGACGCGCGCCTAACACTTCTGCGACTTGCTCCGCCGCCTTGCGCGTGGCGAATAAGATGGGACTCAGGCGTGCACCTTTTTCTACCAGCACCGCTAGTGATGCTTTCCCCGCTGGATACACGACCATCACGCCTTCTTCGCCTTCCATCAGAAGACGCTCAAGATCGCCTTGCGCCAAACGACCTAAAGTGCGTTCTGCCAACCCGATCAAGGTCGCGCTCATCGCGGCGACTTGTGGACTGCTGGTCGGGTTTTGATGCGGGTTATCATCGTCGCCAGGGGGATACGCCGCAACAAGCAATCCGTCCGTGTTGACGATCACTGAAGCTTTGACGCCATCGACCGCGATATGCAGCGTCTTAAGAATCCGCTCTAAAATTTCGCTGCGATATTCCGTAGCCATGCCGCACTCTTCTCGATTCTTGATCAAGTGGGTTCTAAACGATTATGGTGAGTATAGCCGAAACGCGGCGTGTACTCCACAAGGGTTTAACGAATTTTGGATAAGCGATCTGCGTCTTCACGCGCGAAGGTCGCCAACAAATATTTATCTTCATCGCTGAGTACTGCGCGCCGCAGTAAATCGGGGCGCGCGCGCCATGTTTTACGCAACCCATCGGCACGCCGCCAACGCGCCATTGCAGCATGATCGCCGCCTTGCAGTACATCGGGCACCTTCAAGCCGCGAAATTCGACTGGACGGGTATAATGCGCGCCTTCCAAAATCCCGTCGGCATGACTATCGCGATCTGCCGCCCCTTCTGCACCCAATACGCCGGGAATATGCCGGATGACCGCATCGATAATCACCATCGCAGGCAGTTCGCCACCTGTCAGTACGTAATCGCCAATGCTTATCTCATCGGTGATCAATAGTTCGCGCACACGGTCGTCGATGCCTTCATAGCGTCCGCACACCATAACGATCCGCTCGTGCCTGGAAAGTTCGACGGCGATGCCGTGATTGAACATGCGTCCTTGCGGAGTCATCAAGAGTACAGGCGGGCGCGCATCCGGCGCGTCGCTCAAAACCGATTCGATGGCGCGCGTCATCACATCCGGTTTCATAATCATGCCGCCGCCACCGCCATAGGGTGTATCATCGACAGTTCGGTGCGGGTCGTTGGTCCAATCGCGGATTTGATGCAGACGTAAATCGAGCAAGCCGCGATCGCGCGCTTTCCAGACCATGCTTTCGGTCATGGGTCCGTCGAACATCGACGGGAACAATGTCAAAATATCGATTCGCATCTGCTATACCCTAGTGATTAAACTCATCCTGCAATCAGTGCGCAAATGATAAAATGATAGGCGAGGTGACACAAGAATGCGATTGATCAGGCTGATCGCGCTGATGTTGGTGTTGGCAGGCTGCAGCTTGAATTCGGGCGATGCAACGCCCGAACCAGGCAGCGACCGCCCGACCATCCAATATTTGTTTCCGACCGATAACACGACGGTGCTGGAAGGCACAGACGTACAAATCCAACTGCTCGCGCGTGACGAAACTGGCGCCGGGGTGGCGCGCGTCGAATTAAATATCGATGATTTGCCGCACGCCGTCGGTCAACCGGTCGAGCGCGAGTCGGTTGCGGTGTTCACCGTCGATATGAACTGGCTGGCGCAGGGCATCGGGCTGCACGCGTTGAGCGCGACCAGCTTCCGCGCTGACGGTACACCAAGCGAGATCGTGACGATCCGATTAGCGGTGATCGCGGCAAACTAAGTTACGTGTTAAAAGTGAAGCGGCAAAAGTAAGAAATACCATGAGATTTATTGTCATCTCATCGTTTGGAGCCTTCACTTTTCAGCTTTAACTTTTAACTTTGCTTCTACAAAATGCTTCGCAAAAAGACCAGGATACGACCATGTCGACTTTAGTCCGCTTAAGCAAAAGCCCCAGCACGACCGACTTGACGCCAGAAGATACGAGCTTCATTGACGCGCATTTTCAGGTGACGCCGCGTGATGTCACGCTCAGCGATATTACCTTCACGTGGGATCAAGTGACCGAGATCGAAACCGCGAAAGCCGCCCGCGCGAAATCGCCCGCTGGATGGTTCGTCAAGAAGATTATGTTTAGTGGCGACGAGCGCTATCACGTGGCGATCTATGCCGGACGCTCCGAAGCCGTGCTGCCGAATACATCGCTCAAGATCGTGCAGTACATCGTGCAGACCATCGCCTATTACGCGCCAAAATCGATTTTATATTCCGGCATCGAGGGTGTGTCGCCCGTCAGCGATGAATAGGAGTTGGCTATCCATCCTCATCAATCGTCGCCAAAAACGAAACACATAATGCGAAGGCACACAGACACGAAGGCGCAAAGAAAAGCGTTGGGCGGGTTCGGGTCGGTCATAATTACGCTGTTGTTGACCGCGTGCATGAGTGCGGCGACGCCCACGCCGATGATGACGCTGGAAGCGACACCGACCTGCCGCCCATCGTCGGCGTGGTCTGAATTGTTTACGCTTGCGAATGCTGGACTTGCCAACCCACCGGCGTTGGCGATCGTGCCAGAACAAGTCACGTTCGTGTATGTTACATCCGATCAAAACGGCGCGCGTCAGGTCATGCGGCGCTTGCGCGATGGGCAGTTCACCGAAAGTACACTGACGCTGCCTCCGATCCAGCCGCGCGCGCAAAGCGTATTTCCTGCCGCCAACGGCAATGTGTATGTATTGTGGATCGATCTGGATGAAATCACCGGACAACCGACGTTGTTCGCGGCGTTGGTGCTGCCGACGGACGAGATCGCGCGCGGACCGCTGCCCATTTCGCGCGACAACGAGCGCGTTTATGACTACGCGGCGGCGCTCGCGGCGGATGGCACGCTGTGGGTGACATGGAGCGGCACGATCAGCAATGAAGCGACCGTATCGATGCGCCAGATCGACGGCGAAGGACGCCCAAACAATGCCAGAACGCTCGCCACCGATGCGCTGCACCCAGCATTGATCGCGCAGCCCGACGGGTCATTTTTGCTGTTCTATGAACAAGCACGCGGCGATGGCGTGATGCGCGCATTGGTCAGCGACGGGGTGACATTGGAATCGACCCGGATCACAGGGAAAGTCGCGCGCACACCCGGCACGATGATCCACAGCGTATATGCAGCGATGGACGAGACTTATGGTTATTTTTTGTGGAATTTGACGCGCGACGATGGGCGGCGCGAGACGTGGATCAGCACTGGGAACCTGACAGCGCTGAATTGGTCACCGCCCGCGCGATTCGAGCCGCCGTATACATGGGCGCGCCCACTCGTCGGCGTGCAGGGCGCGGTGCGCGTCGCTGTCACCCAGGATGATGACATTGGTATCGTTACGCTGAACGGCGGCGTTTTTGGGGGCTACGAACAAGTCACAACCTGTACGCCCGTCCTTGACCCACCCGCGCTGTATGCCGATGCGCGCCAGTCATATCTGGTCTGGTCACAGCCGCGCCGTGGCGCACCCGCCACACTGAGTTTGACGGTAAGGGAAGCAGGCAGGTGAAAGTTAAGAGCTCACCTTACGCAAGCCCCTCGTTTTCAGCCCTCACCCCCTGCCCCTCAGACCCTCAGGGCGAGGGGTGAAAAACCTTCGCGATAGGGGAAAATCCTTCTCCCTGAGGGAGAAGGATTTAGGATGAGGGCTATGTGCGTAAGGTGATCTCTTACCTGTCCTTAGCACGCATTGGCGCGATCAAACAAATCCAGAATCTCGTCGGCAGCGCTGACAATCTCCGGCAAGTCATTGAGTTCAGCATAGCGGCGGGCGGCTTTGACAGCGCTGTGGTGGATTTTGCGAAAATCACCAACCGGAAACTGATAAACCGTTTGCCCGTTGTCATCGGTGTCGCTGACGAGATACCAGCGTGCAAAATCGTCAGCGCTGCTTTGGTCACGCATTTGCTGCGTTTTCGCGGGCGATGGCTGCGCTGATGCCCACACGGTATTGAGCGCCCAATCGCCCTCAAAGACCAACTGTTTAGCGTATTCGACGGCAGCACGATTGATATGGATTGTCATCATTTATCCTTGTTGCACCCTAAACATCGTCGCAAAAAACAGAACACAAAGTCGTCAAGATACGGACCGAAAGACTACCCGATACGAAATAAGCGCACGCTGACCATCGGATGTCGTACACGAAACCGCGACAAGTGGCTGCGGGATCGGGTCGGACGCGCCAGGCAAATCGAGCAGATAACTCACGTCGGGCTGCATATCAAAATCGGCATAACCGATGCCGCGTTCGGGCTTCAGCCCGGTAAAAAACGTATTTTCCTGATTTTCCCAGCGCGCGCGAATCACTTGACCGGGAATGCCGCTTACCCCATCGATTTCGTAGATAAAGACCTGAATGACGCCGCTGTTGGCACTTTCGCAAAACGTGGTCGCATTGACGAAGATAAAATCGCTTTGCGGCGCGCTGGTTGGCACGATCAAACGGTTGGGGGTCGCGGTTGTATCAGAAGCCGTGCCGGGCGTCGGTGTCTTGGTATCGGGCGGTGGCAGCGTCGCCGTGGTCGTGGCGACAGCGATCTCGACGATTTGTGTCGGCACAATGCTGGCGGATTGAATCAAGTCGTCGGCGCATCCTATCCGCGCTTGCGCCTGATAAAAATTCATCATCGCACGAATCGCGCGCAGACCGGTCGCGCTGTTGATATACCCTGTCGTCGCCAACTGACACGCGGTATCTGCAACCGCTTGAATCGGGTCGTCCTGCAAGCGCAGGTCAATCAATGATTGCACCGCCGCGCCGACATCCCCATCGGCGTCATAACGCAGCATGATCGCCACGACAAATGCGGCACGATCCTGCGGGTTTAACTGCCAAGGCTCGGTATCGTATTCAACAATCGGGCTGACTTCCCACGCCCAATAAAAGCCCCCTGCCATGCCAAGTGTCAAACCGAGAATCACACCTAACCACGAAAACGCGCGGCGTGGACGGTTATAACGGCGGGAACGGACACGTTCGTTCGGGTTTGGAGTCATCGCTTTATGTTCCCTGACCGGGCAGAGTCACTTCGCGGTAGGGTTCCATGATCGGCGTCAAGCGCCCGACGCCTTCTGCGAGTGTGACCAGTTGTTGAATTTCTGCCAGTTCGCTCGAATTGGTGATGTAACGCTCGGTCACTTCCTGAATATAGACCGGCACATTTTCGACGCCTAAGACGCGCAAGCGCTCGATTGCGCCGGTCACATCACCATCGACCGCATATGCCGCCGCAATCATGACGGCATAATCATCTTTGTAACGCTGTGCCAAATCCACCGCCGGGCTATCGACATACTGCACAGGGAACACCGACCACCCCAGATATAAACTGAGCAGCGCGCCGATGATCAACGCAGCGACCAGCGAAAATAAAAAACGTCGCATAACACGCCTTCGATGAGTCAAGGATTTTCTATCGTGTAGTGTAGTCGCGCGGCGCGCATTGTGACAAGCGGCGGTTTACCGACGCCATCACCCAAAGTCCCGTAGCGCTGCACAGGCCTCACTTATACACTTATCAGCGTTCGCTTTTTATGTCCACACATCGTCGCGGAGGCAGTATGATTAAAGAATTTCGTGAGTTTATCATCAAAGGAAACGCGCTCGATCTCGCTGTGGGCGTCATTATCGGCGCGGCATTCGGCGCGGTCGTCGCATCCTTAGTTGCGGATATGTTCACGCCGTTGATCGGGCTAGTGCTTGGCGGCATCGATTTTCAGAATTTGTTTATCGTACTGCGCGAAGGTGTGCCGCCAGCCCCGTATCAAACGTTAGAAGCGGCGAAAGCCGCGGGCGCGCTGACGATTAATTACGGCATCTTACTCAACGCGCTCTTGAATTTGCTGATCGTCGGCTTTGTATTGTTCCTGGTGATTCGTTCAATCAATCGTTTGACGACGCTGCGTAAAAAAGAAGCAGCGCCAACGGTCGTGGTCATTGACCCGTCGGTCGAACGTCAGGAACGCTTGATCGCAGCGATGGATCGGCTCAATTCAACGATGGGAGGCAAACTGTAAATGGGATATACGTTGCCTTCCATCGTTGGCTATTTATGGGATTAGGCGTGTGCCTTCGGTTCGAGTCAATTCGGTGAACAGATCACTCAAGTGTGTTGTCATCGCACCGATCGCGCCATCGCCAATCGTGCGCCCATCGACACATGTCACCGCCGCGAGTTCGCCCATGGTGCCGGTACAGAACATTTCGTCAGCGGTATACACATCCATCAGCGTGAAATTGCCAATTTGAAACGCAATTCCGTGTTGTTGACACAGGCTCAGCACAGTCATACGGGTGATGCCCTGTGGACATGAAACGGTATCAGGCGTGAGCATAACGCCATTTTTGACGAGAAAAATATGCGTCGCGTTGGTCTCGGCGATGAAGCCATCACGATCGAGCATGAGCGCATCGTCGGCGTTGGCGGCGTTTGCCTGAATTTTGGCGAGGATCGAATTGATCAGGTTACATGAATGAATATTCTGATCCACGCAATCGGGTGGAATGCGGCGAATGCTCGATGTGATCAACGTCAGCCCGCTTTTATCGTACACGGGCGGCTTGAATTCTGGCAGGATGATCAGCGTTGAACCGGATGTATTCAGGCGCGGATCCATGCCGCTTGTATATTTGACTCCGCGCGTAAGCGTGAGCCGAATATGTACGCCATCGCGCATATCGTTAGCGAGCAATGTCCTGCGAATTTCGTCGGTGATCGTTTCGTGCGTTGGGATGTGCGCGAACGCCATTGCCCGCGCAGAGTCACGCAAGCGGTCGAGATGGTCGGTCAGCTTAAAAATGCGCCCATCGTAGACACGTAAGCCTTCCCAAACTGCGTCGCCGCCCTGTACGACCGAATCGAACGGGCTGATCCCAGCTTTATCACGGTGGATGAGTTCACCATTGATGTTGACGATCAGGTCTTTATTTTTCGGGTTGTAGGTCTGTTTCATACATGATCCTTAAAAGAAAAAATTTGACCCGCGCCACTATCACGGATTTGTTTTTGTCGTTTCGCCGCGTGCTGCGCTCGAACTATGTGAGACGGTGAGCATACATCGTCTTATACAGCGCGTCGCATTCGTCCGCGAGCGCGTGCAAATGTTCGGGGATGGGGTCGTGTTTGGGTTGATAGGGCGCAAACCCGGTCGATGCTTCGACCGCTGCATACCAGTGTTTCGCCCAGATACCATCGGTCAGGCGTGATCCACGTTCCCAAGTGAGCATCGCGGGATCGAACGGCACACCGAGCGCTTGACATAAGCGCGTCAGAGTCGCACGCGGTTCACGAAGTACATCCGCAGCATCGATGACGGGCGGTATGACTCCCGTAAGTTCGTGGACATGATTAAAAATACGGATTTGTCCCGGCAAACCGATTTGATCGATATCGGGGTTAGGGATGACTTTGCTGAACGACGCGATGACCGCGCGCGGATCGCGGATCAGAAAAGCGCTGCTTACACGCGCCAACCAATCAAGCGGAATCGAATCGAGCATGTGGTGCGTCATGTGTTTCTGGTAAAAAATGGGTTTATCAGACGCATCATTGTGGCTTAACCAAGTCGTGAGGCTGTGCGGATCGGTGATGTAAGACGCGATAATTTCATCCGCGCCAGGATGGTCATCACGGTGCGGCGTGAGCAGCAGATAATGCGCGTAAAACGGCTCATCGACGACTTGCGTATCGGCGCGACTGCCCCACGCGCGCATCATGGCTGTCGAAATATTGCGCGGTCCCGACCACATAGCGATGATTGTCGTGACATACTCCCGACGCCTAAAGGCGGGTGCTTCTACCCTCAGCGCGACTGCGAAGGCAAACCTTCGTCTTATCGTCGCTCCGGTAGCACAGCGATGCCCCGCTGTGTTTGACGTTAACTACGGTATTGCGATAT
>ENA-ORBV01003373-ORBV01003373.1-microbial-mat-metagenome-genome-assembly--contig:-NODE-3373-length-32018-cov-10.648915_pt1 | contig 32018 bp, 32 predicted proteins | sample MGYA00237777_ERZ505514 | MGnify/ENA primary metagenome ERZ505514 (study PRJEB26160, sample SAMN06269048) | microbial mat metagenome | isolation source: Oligotrophic lake microbial mat | place... | reverse complement strand
CTGCATGGGTTGGTAGAGCATGATGAGCAGGCGCTCCAGCTTGGTGGTCTGGCTTTTAAATTTGAGGATGAGAATACGTAGGTGGATCGCATACTTAATCCACGCAATCCTTCCATTACCCTTCACACCCCCGAAAAAGCTACTCATGCTCTTGGGAAACGCTGGAAATTTGAATTGATGGAGGCGTGAAAGAGCTTGGTTAGATCATTACCCATTCACCCCACCCTCCTCCCGGCACCACCACAGTCAAATCACTTTTCACGGAGTGACCCCGTTTCCTTGCACCGAAAGGGCTTGTCGGGACTTACCCCAGAAACAAACTTAAAACCGTAAACCTAAAGCCTCAGCCCCCTAAATGCCATAACCGTAAACAACAAACCGTGAACCCAGCCCCCCAACCCAAAACAAAAATCTTGCGGCTCAATCCCCTAAGTTTATCCTGAAAACATCCCGGACAAGAGAGTAGTGAGTTGAGGTCCACGAAGTGAGTGCAAACCATTCCTTTGGAATCGACAAAATGCGTAAAGTAGTAGATCGGTGATCCCGGCAGGATTAGTCGGGACTGACCCCAGAAAACACTGACCCCAGAAAACATCGATAAGGGATCCACTTTATGAACCGCAAATCAAAAAACACTGATGTCTCCCCCATCCAAGTCCGCCAGGCCCGTGTGGAAGACATTCCCGCATTGGTCGCCCTGAACCATGCCGCCTACCCTCAAATGGCCCAGGACAATGTAGTCTGGGCAGAAGGCCATCTTCGCAGCCACTTACGTATTTTCCCGGAGGGCCAACTCGTGGCTGTTGAAAATGATCAAATCCTGGGAGCCTGCGCCTCCTTGATTGTAAATATGGGCACCGACCCCCTGCGCTCTCATACGTGGGCTGGTGTCACCGATTCCGGCTACTTCACCAACCACGACCCTTCCGGGGACTCCCTCTACGGCGCTGATGTCTATGTCCACCCCGAAGCCCGTGGTAAAGGGGTCGGTGCCGCCCTCTACGATGCACGTCGCCAACTGTGCCGTGACTATAATCTGCGTCGTATTATCGCCGGGGGGCGGCTCTGGAACTACTGCGACCACATGGAAAAGATGTCTCCCTATGAATATGTCGAACGGGTGCAAAATGGAGAAATCCGTGATTTGGTCCTCAGCTTCCAACTCCGCGAAGGCTTCCAAGTACGTGGCGTCATGCGACACTACCTTCGGGATCCGCGTAGCCGTAACAACGCCAGCCTGATCGAATGGCTGAATCCCAGCTATAAGAAACCAACCGGTGGAGCGCGCAAAGTCCGCGTGGCCTGCATCCAATACCAGATGCGCAAGGTCAAATCCTTTCAGGAGTTTGCCAACCAAGTGAGTTACTTCGTTGATATTGCCGCCGATTACCGCTCCGACTTCGTCCTCTTGCCCGAACTCTTCACCATGCAACTCCTTTCCCAAACCACCACCCTCACCCCGCAGGATGGCATGAGCAAACTGGCGGAATACACCCCTAAACTGGTTAAGCTTCTCTCCGGCTTGGCCAAGCGTTACGGCATCACCCTGATCGGCGGGAGCCATCCCGTCCGGCGTGGCGATAAATTGCTCAACATCTGCTTCATCTGTCTGCCGGATGGCCGTGTTATGGAACAACCCAAAATCCATATCACACCCAACGAACGTAAATGGTGGGGGATCAGTGGCGGTGACCATCTCGGAGTCATCGAAACGCCCAAGGCCAAAATCGGTGTCGTCATCTGCTACGATTCTGAATTCCCGGAAGTGGTCCGCTACCTCGCTGATCAAGGCATGGAGATGCTCTTCGTGCCCTTCTGCACGGATAATCGTCAGGGATATCTCCGCGTCCGTTATTGTTGTCAGGCTCGCGCCATAGAGAATCAAATCTATGTCGCCCTGACAGGCAACGTCGGCAACCTGCCCGACGTGCCCAATATGGATATCCAATACGGCCAGGCCGCCGTGCTCACCCCATCAGACTTTGAATTCGCCCGCGACGGCATCGCTGCCGAAGCCGACTCTAGCGAGGAAACCGTGCTGATCTGCGATTTGGATTTGGATGATCTCCACGCCGCCCGCCAGCAAGGCACCGTCACCCCCCATCTGGACCGGCGCCTGGATCTTTTCGGTTACGCTTTCAAGGGCGTCATGACCCCCCCGGCCATGTCCCCTCCCGCCGAGTTTCCCTTGGGCGACCAGCCCGACGGCACAGAAGGCTAAGCGAAACAGGAATGTGCAACGGGGTGTGCAACGGGGTCATGTGCAACGGGGTCATGTGCAACGGGGTCATGTGCAACGGGGTCAGTCGTTAACAAATAACACTTCATCCAGCTACCAAAAGATCTTGAATCCCGGAATGGATCATTTCGAGGACCTTGTCGGCTGGGTTGTTGCCGCCTTTGTCGCCGGGTCTTTCGTTCTGCATGGGTTGGTAGAGCATGATGAGCAGGCGCTCCAGCTTGGTGGTCTGGCTTTTAAATTTGAGGATGAGAATACCTAGGTGGGTCGATTCCAGCCAGAACGATGCCTTTTCCCATTGTTTCAATCGCTGGCCCAAAGTCTGGGATTGGGCTTTGCCGATGTAGCGGTCAACGGGGTCAGCTTCTTACAATGTACAAGAACTTATAAGACTCGAATTTCGGGGGGCAGCCTTAACGTTTAACAATTCAAAGTGTCGCTTTCTCACCATCACCAGGGCAAGCAGTCTTTCGTGAATCATAAGCCTTCCGGCAAGATCGGCAAAACTTTACTTCTATCGGCACATCGACGATCAATTTTTTAAAGTTGATCGTGTAGGCTGAAGTTTCTAAAGCAGCAAATCCAGCGGGAGTCAAATCCAGGGCAACTATGGTTCCTTTCACTTTTGGGAAGTTCGTTTCCAGTAGTCTTAAGTAGCGTTCGATTTGGCGAACAACCAACACACCGGCTTTCCCTTTCTTGATTTCGACAACCCATGCGAGCCTGGGGAATTCGAAAAGGAGATCGGTCCTGGAATCAGGTGCCAGCGCGATCTGCCGCTTGGGATTACTGAGCTTGAGATCGATCAGGTAGGGGTGATTGTAATAGAGATCTTCCAAAGCACTCTCCAATCGGCTTTTACGCCATTCTTCAAATGCTTCTGTTTTCATGGAAGGTTTCACCCAATTTCCTTAGTTTGGTTAAAAGGGCCTTGCTCGTCGGATCTTTTTTCCGGTTGATTTTGATGAGTCCGGAAGACTCCGCCATTTTGATGAGAAGATCGGGTTTATCCAGGAGCCGGACAGATTCCTTCTTGTAGGTGTAATCATCCATCCCGCCCAGCTTGCGGATTTCCACCAGAAGCGAGTCTGAATCTGTTTTGCTGAAGTCGAGCTTCGGTCCGCTCATCTGTCTCCGCAGGAAGGATTCGGCTGCCTGTAGTTGACCCTTCTGAGCCAAAAGGGAAACCAGATCGTCCAGGTAAGAGGAAGGCGTGGACGTTGCTTTTTTGGAAGGGGGCTTGGGCAGGAGTGACTTAGCGAAGGCCTGTAGGTCTTTGATCGTCTTGGAAGAGTCTGAAGCGTGGAGAAGGTTTCGAACGTTTTCGGCTTCCGGCGAAAAGCCCAAGGCTTTGGATTGCAGCATGTCGAAAACCTTCTTGCTGCTGACGGTCAACTTATCCAGCTCCTTGTTCAGGCCTTTCTCCGAAAGGATATCGGGGTGAGCTTCCAGAAAGTCGGCAATTTCTCTTAATGTGGTAGCCAAAGGGTGTTTCATAGGATCTCCTCTAAATGTTTAATAAAATTGACGGTGAGAGCGCTGTAATCTTCAGAGCCGTTGCACTTGTCGTTGTAAACAATGACCGGCAGATGATGGTTGGAGCATTCGGCGACTTTGACGCAGGAACGAATCGGAGGATCGAGAATAATGGCTTTGGCGTTAACCAGCTTAGATGCCTTTAGGTCCATGAGCTCAAGCTTGAGAGTATTGATTCCTTCTGAGAAGACATTGCCGCTGTTTTGGTAGCGATTGACAATCACTCCTCCCACCCGTGGCTTAACCAGCGCTGGTTTGTAGCCACTCACTTCGTCTTGGAAGGTTCTTACCAGTCTTGAAAAGACCCGGAAACCTGACAGTGACAGGTAATCAGGGATATAGGGAATCAAGTAGGTATCGGCAAAGAAGAGCGCGTTCTTGGAGACGGTATAAATGTTGGGCGGACAGTCCAGTAGAACGTAATCGTATTCTTTGGCGTGAGGCTTGAGAGCCTTTTCCAGCCATGTAAAATAGGGAAGGGTGACCTTTTTGCTCATGTGTTCCTCTACTTCTAAAAGCTCAACGGCTGCTGGCAACAGATCCAGAAAAGGTAATTGAGGATTTCCAAGGAAGTTGATTGGAACGCCGCGAATCACGGATTCCTCGAAGTCGAAGTTCGAGGTTCCCATCAGCTTATCCTTGAAAATCTGATAAGTCGTCCGATTGGGCTGCTGAAGGAGTAATTCCCGCTGCTTGTGATTGAGTAACCAGAAGGAGGAATTGCATTGGGCATCCAGATCGACGATGAGAACCTTCTTCTTATGGTTTCGAGCGAGACAGGCTCCGATGTTGACAGCGTTGGAGGTTTTGCCGACACCACCCTTGAAGTTAATGAAGGCTACGATTTTAGGATTCATTGGGTGCTTTCTCCGCTTTCCACTTCGAAATGGCGTCGATATCCAGGCGGCCGTTCAGGGTGTCGTCGATAACTTCTTTGAAGATGGTGGTGATGTTCTGGCCTTTGCGTTCGAGACGTTTCCCGCTGAGCCGCGCAATGGTGGGGAGGGCGACCACGGCCCGGAGCAGCTTCTTGACGTCGTATTCCTCGCGTTCGATCTCGTCCCGGCCTTCAGGATGAATGTCCAGATTCAGTCTTTCCAGGATATCCAGGCCTTGGGAGGTCAGGTGGAAGTTCTCCAGGACCTCGGCTTTGCTGGCGTGGATGTTATCCGGAATGTTCTTCTCCACCCAATCCAGCCAGATTTCGACACTTTCCAGCCACTTCTCAAAATTGACCACACTCGCCGCCAGATCCGGATGCCGTTCCAGAGCGCGTTTGTAACCAACTTTCCCCAGTTCCATGGCCATAGGTCTGGGATTGAAGCAAATGTTAGAACAAAAGTGTACTGGTTTCTACAGCATCAGAGCTTGATTCATAAAAGATTTAAGATGTTAAAGCGGCCAATCGTTCGGTGATTGGGTTGGAAGTAGATGAAGTAAGCAGGAGCTGTTGCCGGGCGCGGGTGATGGCGACGTAGGTCAGGCGGACTTGATCCATGCCTTCTGTCTTGACGGAGCCCGCTCCGAGGATGATGACGCAATCGAATTCCAGACCTTTGCTGCTGGGAGCCCACATGATAGAGACGCGGGCCTCCTTGGGGTTGTAGTTTATTTTCCCATGACGGTTGCCCATGAAGCGAACTGGAATTTTAGTTTCTTTCAATAGGTCGCGGACATCCTCTGCATAATCTTCGGCCATACAAATGAGGGCGATTTCGTTCAGGGGCTTTCCCTCTTTCTGCCAGTGTTCAACGCAGGTCAAAGCGTAACGAATTTCTTCCCCACGACTTGGGAATTGATAGAACGCCGGTTTATGGCCTGAGGGTCCGGCGGCTTCGGGCCGCATCTGGGGAATATGATCCTCATCGGCTTCCATTTCTTCCAGAAAGCCCACTGCGAAATCCTTGGCAAATTGGAGGATCTCACGGGTGTTGCGGTAATTGAGCCGAAGGATGGTGGTCCGTCCCTGGGCTTTGATGCCAACAGCAGACAGGCTGAATTTCAGTCCGGAATTGTTGCGGTAAATGGACTGGGCATCGTCGTAAAGCAGGAGCAGGGAATCCGTTTCAGGGTCAAGCATCTGGGTGATAAGTTTCAACCATTCCGGGGCGAAGTCGTGGCCTTCGTCAATTAGGATGGCGCCATACTGGGCCCGTGGAATGAAACCTTTCTCGACACCATGGATCACAGATTCCACCTGATGCTCGTAGGCGGCCTTTTGCGGGTTGATGATCTCGGAATGGAACGTTTCAAGCTGCTGCTTGCACCAGCCGTGGAAATGTTGAACGACGACCTTGTCTTGGAGGTTTCGTTGTTCGATGAAGGAGCGTAGCCGGGAAGCCAGGGTGATGTTGAAGCAAAGAACAAGGATAGGTTTGTGCAGTTCCTTGGCCAGTTGCAGACAGCGGTAGCCGAGGATCAATGTTTTACCGGAGCCGGCCACGCCGTGGATGACGCGGTGTCCCTTGCCTAGATTGCGGGCCAACTGTTCCTGAACCAGATCCATGGCCTGGATAAAATCCGGAGTTGTTTCCTGCTCCGTTTCAGGATCAGAAAAGAAATCGCGCTGGACAGAGGTGATCCGGATTTCCGGGAAAAGGTGCCAGCGAACACGGTCGATTTGGGGAAGAGAAAGCTTCTCGCCAAAGGCGTAGTGGAACATTCCCCAGAGCCGCTCCTGAAACTGATCTGCTGGTGTATTTTCGGTCATCTCATCTTTGCAGATGACCAGTCGTCCGGGCAGCACGAGTTCCTGCTCTTCCTCGCTTAATATTTCATCGAACTGTTTTCGGGTGATATTGCTGAGAACCACCGCATAGGCATAGGGGAAGCAAATTTTCCCCTTGTGGGATCCGGCAGAATGGCGGAGCTGAGGATCGGTGCCCAAGCGGTTGACAATAGTCATACAATACTGACGGGCCTGTTCCAGAGGATTGGCAACCGACTTGATGGCATCGCCAGTGTGAATTTCGAATTTATGCTTATCGACATTTTTGATAATCTCAACCCGCCAGTCTTTGACCTCAAAAACCCAGAGACCACGGGAGGGGTGGAGGAGAACAAAGTCCGGATATTGGCGGAGCGTCCCGACCGGCACATTGAACCAGCAGAGATAATCGTCTTCCAACAAATCTTTTAGACGCTCTGCAAAACGCCGTTCTCCGGCCGTTGCCGTCGCGGACCCACTTTCAATCGGTGTGAGAAGTTTTGCCATCCCTCGGAGCCTTACAAGGAACCAGTTTAAAGGATACGAGGCTCAGAGCCAATCAGCAATTTATGGTAGTTTGATGGCAGTAATGTTCTTGGGAGTGATTCCTGAGACTCTTTGCCTGCCTTAATTCCTGTCTGCGTGGCCAATTGTAGACGGGCGGTTGCCCAAACAAACAAAGCTAAAAAAGTCAGTATTTTGGAAGGAACGGTCACGGGGTCGGTCCTTGGAAAGTTGTCTTTCTCTTCTCGCGTTAAAGGGCAGGCTGAGAGGATGGCTCGGCAGCCGCGGATGGAGTATGAGGTGGCGTTCTACCACGTCGTAGCGCGTGGGGACCGGCGGCAAACGCTCTAAGGGAACGACGAAGACCGGCGGATGTTTGTGGAGTTGATGGGCCAGGGCTTTCCCCACCACGTCCTCCGTTGTCAGTTGATCGAGCAAATCCAGCCTGAGCTTCAATCTGCATAGGCCAATCTATCCCACCCGCCGACACCAGTCAGTTTCTAAGATTGAGGTAAAGGAGGGAAGAGATGAGACCTGAGACCTGAGACCTAAAATTAGAAACCTGTTACTTGGTAGGATAAGACCCCATGGTAATTCATGAACTTTGCGGTGATTGTAGCGTATGACGAATTCGCTTCTTGCCACAGGTGATATTGCCCTCTGGCTGTTGGTTGTTGGTCTCTTTTTTCCGCGCCTGGCTCTATTTATTGCGTGGTTGGGAACGGGAACCTACCCTTCCAATCCGCTTCCTTGGCTGCTTAATTTTGCATCATGGTTGTTCTTTCCCCGCTTTCTGATGGCGTATTACATCTACATCGATATGGGTTCAAACAATCTCTGGTTCTGGGCATATCTGGTGCTGGGTATTGTCGGATTCTTTGGTGAGTCGGGGTTTGTTCGTGGCAGGGTCAGCCGGAGGCGTGGGTGATGAAGTGAGTGAGTGATGGTCTGAAACTCTCTTAGTTGTGGTTTTTTGCAGGATCCGGTTAAGACGGAATGCGTTCCAGCTTGATCACACGACCCCCAGAGATCCACTCCACCACGTAGATGTTTCCTTGGGAGTCTACTGCGGCAGAGTGGGGGCTATTGAACAGACCTTCGCTAACCCAGCGGCGATCGTTGGGCCATCCCTCCTTGGCGTTCACTCCAGTATTAAATCCAAGAGAAGCCATAGGACGGTCATCGGCATCGAGAACCGTGAGGCCCGCGATAAGCTCCGGGACAAGCAGGTTCGGGCCCATTTGAACGCTGATGTCGGGGGTGTTTAAAAAGCCGCCCCCGAAGCTCCGGCGGTAGGAGCCGTCCATCGCATAGACTTGAAAGCGGCCGTTACCTCGATCGGCCACGTAGAATTCCGGAACTCCGCGCCTGGTGTCGATGGCCAGGGCGTGCGGACAGTTAAATCTTCCCGCTCCCTCCGTTCCATCGAGCGAGCCAAGATAGTTCCCGGTGCGGTCATAACGATGCACGAGGTAAGAACCGTAGCCGTCGGCCAGCCAGAGGTCGCCGTTGCCCCCGAATCTTTCCTCGGCCACGGCCAGCCAGGTCGGAATATAATTGCCTTCCACGTAGCTGGGATGTGGAGGTATCTGTAGTTTCATCCGTACGGATCCGGACAGCGTGGTTTTCACCGCTTCTTTGGTGGTTAGATCGACCAGCCAAAGCAGTTCTTCGTTGTTTTCCTGCACCAAGGTAAGTCCATGGGCCCCGGTATAATTTCCCCAGGAATCCAGCAGTTTTCCTTCCGCCGAATAAATGAGCAGGGCCGGATCGGCCTGATGGAAGATGACGACACTTCCATCCCGCAGCACTACGATCCCATGCGTACGGCCGCTGATTTTACCGGAAGGCGTGTCAGGAATGGAAATCCAATTGTCTATCCAGCGGAATTTTCCAAGAGGGGTATCAAGAATCACGGGGGCATTTTAAGGACTTGGTTGCCAAGGGTAAAGCTGGAATTTACCGTGTGTCAAGGTGCCAAGGGCATCGGAGCCAGGTCGGTTTGCACATTGGTAGCGGGATCGAAGGTGAAAACCGCGTTGTAGCAGACGTCGTGGGGTGTCTCAAAATTACAGAGAAATTCTGTTGATCCGATAATGGCGGGAACGTCCCCGCTCTAACCTCCGAAAGTGTGGATGCTGCCATCAAGGACAAGGCAGGCTGTGTGGGTGCGGCTCTCCGACAAATAATCATCAAGACGCCATCCGGCAGGGTCGGATTGGCCGTCACGGACCCCGAGGCTCCAGCATTCGAAGGCTGGGGTGTTGCGGTCGGATTTGCCACCTTGTCTTGGAAAGCGGCGTCGTATAGGGGAGCGTGTCTGAAGGACACCCGACCCGAAACGCAACAAGGTGCCGGGCCTTTTACTGTGCAACCCCTTGGGTCCGTGATTCATTTATTTTCCGGACTTCGTTGCTTGTTTACCTTCTATCGTTCAGAATGAAGGCTGTTCTCCTGCCCTGCCGGAGAACAAAATCCTTCACGGATTTGATAAGGTATTTTCGATATCAGGACACTAGAGAATACAGGATTTAAGCCGACTTCGGATCCTGAATCCGGTTCCGCCTTGACTGGGGCTTTTCTGGGGCAAACAGCAACCCCAATTATTTGCCTTATGATACTATTGCATCAGAGAGAGGGCACTCAAGGCATCTTCTCCGCCTGCCTCCAACCTCATGGTGCCTTTCTGACCTGCATCGGATCCCATAATCATGATGCCCACAACCAGCCCCTTGACATCCAGGATCGGGGCCCCGTTGAAGTTCGTCAGGTCTGCGGCAGGCTGGATCTTGAAGCGGAAACGATCACGGCTGCGGGAGGTAACCCTGCCGGTATGGATATTCTGGATAGTGTTGGAGCCACCGGGGGAGGTTCCCACCAGATGGACTTTTTCATCAATGGCCACAGGCACGGAGCGCAGGCGCAAGGCTGTAGACTGGGAGAGATTGGCATCCTGTGTCAGTTTTAGGATGAGCCAGTTGTTGTTCGTGTCGGTGTTGATGGGTTGGCCAAGTCCTTCAACCTGGATTTTCTTTTCTCCGGGGGCACCGGGAGAGAGAAACCAGAAAACAAGTTCCGAGTTGAAATTTTCCAGGGAAATTCCCTGGGCGGCGCCCAACAGTTGTTTGGCTGTCGCTGCATAGACCTTCCCGTCGGTATGCCGGAAAAGAAAGGCACAGGCACCGGCCAATTCCGGACGACCTTTAAACCAGGCCTTATTGCTCAGTACCATCCGGGGCCAGCTGTGTTTGGAATGGGAGGACCAGGGTTCGGCCGGCCCTGTTTCTCCCAGATAGCGATTAGGATCCTCTGCGAGAAAAAGGAAATACACAGCGTTGAAGAAGACGAAGGCGCAGAGGGCGGTGAAGGTCAGGTAGAGAGTTTTTTTGTATCGCAAAAGGAAGTGGGGACTGCTGTCGGATTTCTTGGTGGAGTTGGCGGGGGCGTTGGGGTTGTCGGACCATTCGGGAAACCGGAATTGGAAGAGAGGGATCCAGTCATCAAGAGCTTCATCAAAAATGAGGGTATCGTGGGTGATCTGCTGATTTTTAAGCAGATCCATGATTTCCTGGGCACTGTAAGGCCCCACAGAATCCGCTCCGTTGTGGTAATAATACTCGTTCATAAATCAAATGATCCTTGTATCATCGTTTTCACGAGCGGCCCCTCCCCTCCCATGTCTCTGCATTGATAGTTGGAAAAGGTTGGCAGGGCAAGACCCAAGTGTTATTTTCAGAAAAAAAGGAATGATAGACTAACGAGGGCGGTTAAAGCAGGCTGAGATTTTGAGAGGCTTCGTTACAGGACGGGTGGGGCGGGTCTGGGGAAAGTCCGCCCTTCTTTTGAGGGTAGGCGTTGAATGGCTGGTTCAGGAGTCGGGCCCGGATTCGGAGGTTGTGCCGGCTACTACCGGACCGGCTTCCCAGCCGTCGTAGGATTCGATCTTAAAGGATAGAGCAACCTGGTTGAACTCCAAATTCTGGGCGTGAAGGCTTACCGGGGTGTGGATGCGGGCTAGGGCCATTTGCAGGAAATGGCTGCTCTCGTCTTCGTTGGGATAGACATTGACCACATGATAGCCGGACATTTCCAGGAAGTGGGCGACCTCTTCCAGCTTTGCCAGGTCGGGGTCGGTGAAAAAATGTTCATAGAGAAGGCCGGAGCGGGTATCCCACAGCATCTCGGTCTGCATCTGTTCAAAGGCTTCCTGTATTATCTGTAAATCGCAGTCCATTAACCCCTCCTGACATTCAACTTACTTATAAGTCTTGCGTGCGGGCGTGGTATGACAAGACGGATCTTTCGGGTCGAGGGAACTTGATTTGGTATTATACGGTAAGGGGCCACCATTTCGGGACCAGCCAGAGAGTGATGGCCAGCATGAGAAGGGTCAGCGGAAACCCGACGATGAAGAAGTCCTTGAAGCGATAACCGCCGGGTCCGTAAACCAGCAGACAGGCCGGTTCCAGAGGAGTGAGGAAAGAGCAACTGGCGGCCAGAGCAACGGTGATGGCGAAGGGGCGCGGATCCAGTCCCAGTTGGACGGCGATCTGTACGGCGACAGGAAGGATCAGAGCCGCTGCCGCCTGGTTGGACATGGGTTGTGAGAGGGCGACAGTCAGGACAAAAACGCCTCCCATCAGAACGATAGCGGGAAGTGATCCTCCCCAGGTGACGATGGCGCTTCCGATGGCCTGATCGGCCCGGGAAGTAGTGAGGGCAGTGCCCACACTGAGCATGCAGGCGATGAGGATAACGGCTTTCCATTCCATTTCCCGGAAGGTTTCGCGGGGGCTGGCGCATTTGGTGGCGAGCATGAGGAAGGCTCCGAGAAGTGCGGCCATGGGAAGGGTGATGATTTTGGCGATGCCGAGTGACAGGGAAATGACAAAAATGGCGCCAGCCACCAACCCCCGCCGGAGGGAGTTTTTAGGCCGATCGGCTTCGTAAAGAAGTTTCAGGAAACCCTCGTCCTCCAGACTTCTGAGATCCTGGGTGGCGCCGCGCAGGAGGAGCAGGTCGCCGGTGGCCAGGGAAACCTGGCTCATTTTGCGAAAGAAGATATTCCCGTGACGCCGCAGGCCCAGGACAATGACGCCGTATTTTTCGTGAAAACGGGTTTGTTTCAACGTGCGTCCCTGGAGGCCGGGCCGGGGAAGGACAAGGGCTTCCACAACGCGTTCCGAATCCGGGTCGGCACCTTCAACAATTCCGAGTTTATCCTGAGCGAGGATTTCGATACCGGCTTTCTGCTGGATGTCGAGGATGGCCTCCCTGGCTCCTTCCACCAGGAGGATATCCCCCGCAGCCAAAGCGAGGTCCGCGTTGACATGGATGCGGCGGTTCCCCTCTCTGACAAGCCGGATGACCTGGAGATCATTGGCTTCGCCAAACTTGAGATCGCGGAGGGTTTTTCCAGCCATAGGGGAGGATTCGAGCAGGATCATTTCCGTCAGGTAGTTGGAGGAACGGATGACCTCTGCCATGTCGGTATTCTCTTTGGGAGTTGAGATCATATGGCGTCCGATGAGTACAAGATAAAGAAAGCCTGATCCCAGGATGACCAAACCGACCGGGGACAGTTCGAACATATCGAGGGCTTCCATACCCAGCGTGGTCATGAGGCCGGACACGACCAGGTTGGTGGAAGTGCCGATGAGCGTGACGGTGCCGGCGAGGATGGAGACAAAGGCCATGGGGAGCAGGATTTTTGAAACGGGAAAATTCATTTTGCGGCAGACGACCACGGCCATGGGAGTCAGGAGGGCGATGGTGGCTGTGTTACTGATAAAACTGCTGAGAAATCCGGTGACCGTGAGAAGCAGCAGCAAGAAGATGAAGGGGCGTCCGCTGGAGAAGGCCCGGACCCAGCGGGAGATGCCTTCCATAGCACCGGTTTGAGTCAGGGCTGTGGTCATGATGAGGAGGCCCATGATCATCATGACTGTATCACTGGCGAAACCGGAGAAAGCCTGACCGGGAGTCAAAATGCCGCAAAGAACAAAGGACAGCATGAGGCCCAAGGCAATAATTTCCGCTTCCAAAACGTTAAAACTGAAAAACAGTACGGCAATTCCCAGCAGGAGACAGACAAGGGTGATATCGGAGAACATAAAAGGTCAGTTTCTAGGAATTAGACAGAAGGCCGGGTTTAACCGTTTTTTCCACGCAGGATTCATACCGGATAGACGTGGTATTGGAATTGGTACGAAGTCCCCGTTTTCTGAGGTAATCGGCTTACTGATTTATGCACGGTGGACATTGCAAAGTACGGTTGTTACCGGGCAGAGCGGGGATTGGAAGAGAATTCGGAAGCAGGCACCTTTTCACCCTTGGACTGGACGCCCCTTTATCCCGCGCTATACCGAATCCATGATTTCCAAGTATTGCCGTCAATGGGTTGATGAGCCCGTTTTTAAAAACTTTATCCTCGGAGTGATCGTCCTGGCCGGAATTCTCGTCGGACTGGAAACGGATCGGGGCCTGGTGGCCCGTTATGGCACGTGGTTGCATGTCTTGGACAAGGTGGTTCTGGCGATTTTTGTCGTGGAGATTCTGATTAAGTTGATCGCAGAAGGTGCCACGCCCTGGAAATTTTTCCGTGATCCATGGAACACATTTGATTTTGTCATTGTGGCGGTGTGCCTTTTGCCTTTCGATTCGGAATTTGCCGCAGTGCTGCGACTGGCCCGGGTCTTGCGGGTGCTTCGGCTGGTGACGGCCCTGCCCAAGCTGCAGGTGTTGGTGGAGGCTCTTCTGAAGTCGATTCCTTCCATGGGATATGTGGGCCTGCTTTTGTCCATCCTTTTTTACATCTACGCGGTGACCGGCGTTTTTTTCTTCGGGAAAGCTGATCCTGTACATTTCGGGACTCTGGGGGATGCGGTGCTGACCTTGTTCGGGGTCATCACTCTGGAGGGTTGGACGGCTCTGATGTATGACTTGTTGCGGGGCGATTCAGGCGTGGCGCCGTTCAAAGTGGTGGTTTACTTTGTTTCCTTTGTCATGTTCGGCACGATGATCATGCTGAATCTTTTCATCGGGGTCATCATGAACAGCATGAATGAGGTGCAGGAGGAAAAGGCGATGGCGAGGTTGCAGGCCGAATCCACCGATGCGGAACTGGAATTGATGGAAAGGGAGCTGGAGCTTCTCAAGACAAGAGTCCGTTCCGCGAGACAGAAATTGTAGGAGAGGGGCACCACCGGAGAACCGCCGGCCTTATTCGCCCAGATAGGCGCGGCGGACTTCGTCACTGGCGAGGAGTTCGGTGCCGCTGCCGCTGAGTTGGATCTGACCGGTGACCAGAACATAGCCGCGGTGGGCGATGCGGAGGGCCTGGCGGGCATTTTGTTCTACCAACAGGATAGGAGTTCCCTGGCGGTTGATGTCGGCGATGATGGAGAAAATCTTTTCGACAATGAGCGGGGCAAGCCCCAGGGAAGGTTCGTCCAGCATCAGCAGTCTGGGTTCGCTCATCAGGGCCCGGCCAATGGCCAGCATCTGTTGTTCGCCACCACTCAGGGTTCCGCCCAACTGTGATTTCCTCTCTGCCAGAACGGGGAAGTAGTTGTAGACACGCTCCAGTTTTTCGGGGTCGCGCGATTTCGGCTGCGTGTAGCTGCCGATCAGCAGGTTTTCCAGGACGGTAAGGCGTGGGAAGATGCGACGGCCCTCGGGGCAGAGGCAAATGCCCTGGCGCAGGATGGCGTCGGGTGAGTCGGCGGGGAGTTTTTCCCCTTTCCAGAGTATATCGCCCTGTCTGGTGGGCACCACGCCGGCGATGGTCAGAAGTGTGGTGCTTTTGCCTGCACCATTGGCACCGAGCAGGGCAACGATTTCTCCGGACTGAACCTGGATGTTGAGGCCTTTCAGCACGTCGTTGGGTCCGTAACCGGAATGGATGTTGGAAAGCTGGAGCATGGTAAAGAATTTCAAACCACTATCAGTCACTAAAATACACTGATAAGGGAACGATCGGGAAGAGTGGACAATCTTTTCTATTAGTGGTCATTAGTGGCTATGAGTGGTTAATTCGGCGCTTCCTGGCCGAGGTAGGCGCTGATGACCTTGGGATTGCTCCGCACTTCGGAGGGTGTTCCTTCGGCAATGGATTCGCCGTGATCCAGCACGTGGATGCTGTCGGAAATTTCCATGACGAGCTTCATATGGTGTTCGATCAGGATGACACCCAGTCCCCTGTCGCGGATGCGGTGGATGAGGGCCATCATTTCCCCGACCTCGTTGGGATTCATGCCGGCGGCGGGTTCATCGAGCAAAAGGACTTTGGGCCGTGAGGCAAGGGCGCGGGCGATTTCAAGACGGCGTTGGGATCCGTAGGGAAGATTACGGGCCCAGACGTTGGCCACATCCGGCAGCCCGACAAATTCCAGCAGTCCGAGGGCTTCGTCAAGAAATGCTTCCTCCCTGCGGTGATGCGCCGGGTTGTGGAAGAGAATGGCTAAGGGGTTCTTTTTTTGATGGGAAAACTGGGCGACCTGGACATTTTCCAAGGAAGACATTTCTCCAAAGAGCCGGATGTTCTGGAAAGTGCGGGCCAGGCCACGACGGCAGATGAGGTGAGGAGCCAGGCCGTTGATACATATTCCGTCCAAAAGAATTTCGCCCTGTTCCGGCTTATAAATACCACTCAGACAGTTGAAGAACGTGGTCTTACCGGCGCCGTTGGGACCGATGATGCTGACGACCTGACCGGGCTTTACACTAACGCTGACGGATTGCAGGGCTTTGAGACCTCCGAAGGTTTTGGAAATGGAACGGCACTGGAGGGAGGAGCTCATGATCCTGCCTTTAGCTCCAGTTGATGCCGTTTACTGCCCCAGAGGCCCTGGGGACGATACAACATCATTACGACCATGATGATTCCGAAGATGAGAAGGCGATAGTCACTGATGGACGGGAACTGATCCCGCAACAGGGTGGGGATGAGATACAGGAGGGTGCTGCCGAGGAGGACGCCGGGGATGCTGCCCATGCCACCGAGAATGACCATGGCCAGGACAATGACGGACTGTTCAAAAGCAGAGGAGGCGGGATCAATGAAACCCACATGGCAGGCGGTGAACTGGCCGGCCAGGGCGGCGAAAGCCGCGCTGAGGGCAAAGGCGAGAAGCTTCATTCTAACGACCGGAACACCCATGGAGGATGCGGCGATTTCATCCTCGCGGATGGCAATCCAGGCCCGGCCGATGGCGGAGTGGTAGATGCGGTAGATAAAAAAGACGGAAAGAATCACGGCCAGGAGAGTGAAGACGTAGGAGGATTGGAGTCCGTTCAGGCCCAACATGCCCTGGAATTTGGAGCTGGCGGCAAGGCTGATGCCTTTATCCCCGCCGGTGATTTCCAGGTTGCGCATGAGTTCGCGGAAACTTTCGGCAAAGCCGAGGGTGACGATGGCGAGGTAATCGCCGCGCAGGCGGAGGCAGGGCAGACCGACGAGCCAGCCGAGGATACCTCCTGCGAGAAAGACAAAGGGGAGGGCGGCCCACCAGGGGAGGCCGGGAATGAGGATCTGGGCGATGGCAAAAGCGTAGCCGCCGAAAGCGTAGAACCCGGCATAGCCGAGAACGAGGAGGCCTGTCATGCCGGTGGTGATATTCAGGCCCAGGGCCTGCAGCATGAAGATGCCGACAGTGACGGCGTAGTTGAGATTTTTGGCATCGAGCCAGAAGGTGGCGGAGAAGAGGAGCAGTCCGGCGGCTGGGAGCAGGAGGGGGTTTTGCTGTTGTCTGGCCAGCCATTGGCCGGAACGTTGAGCGGCGGCGGGGATGGATATTTTTTTCTGGAGGCGCTGCCAGGCAAAACAGGCGGCCAGGGCGATGAAGACAGGCAGCAGTCCCTGGAAAAATTTGACTCCTTTGGAGAGGGCGGGAATGAGTTCAACGGTCTGGGCCGTTGTGTTGTAATCGAGGCGGAACCAGATGAAGGGGGCCGTGATGGCAAAGAGCCCGAGGCAGCCCAGAAGTGTGTTGCGCAAACCCCGGTTCATGCGGTTCAGACCTTGTCAGCGACGCGTTCGCCCAGCAGTCCGCGGGGGCGGAGGATCAGAACCAACATGAGGATGATGAAGGTGGTGCAGTCTTTCCAGTCGCTGCCAATGGTGTGGCTGGTGGCGTCCTCCGTCAGTCCGATGATGAGGCCGCCGAGGACGGCGCCGGGGATATTGCCGATGCCGCCAAGGATGGCGGCGGTGAACGCTTTCAGCCCCATGCTGTAACCGGAGTCAAAGCGGAGTACGCCCTGATACATGGCGATCATGACGCCGGCCAGTCCGGCCAGGGCGGAGCCGATGACGAAGGTGGTGGCGATGGTGCGGTTGACCGGGATGCCAACGAGAGAGGCCATGCGCTGGTCCTGAGAGGTGGCCCGCATGGCGATGCCCATACGGGTGCGGTAGATGAGATAAAAAAGCCCGCCCATAACCAGAAGTGTGACGACGAGAATGGCGATCTGAAGTCCTGTGATGGTGGTGGAGCCAATTTGAAAGGTGGTTTCAATCAGGGGTCCGCTGTAATGGCGGGGAAAATCGATTTTTCCTTTGCTGACACTGAGCATGATGAAATTCTGGAGGACAATGGAAAGCCCGATGGCACTGGTGAGGGGGGCGAGGAGATGGGCTTTACGGAGATGGCGGTAGGCAATGCGCTCGTTGCTGTAGCCGTAGGCAGCGGCGAGTCCCACGGCCAGCAGAACTGCCACGAGCAGGGCGGCAGTTCCGGGTCCGAGCAAGGTGCTGAGAAAGCCGATGGCGAAAACACAGGCAAACATGCCGATCATGTAGATTTCGCCATGGGCGAAATTGATCATGCCGAGAATCCCGTAAACCATCGTGTAGCCGAGAGCGACGAGGGCGTAGGTGGCCCCGCGCGTCAGACCGATGACAAGGAATTCTATCACAACGGAATCAAGGCAGGATGGTGAAGGCGCCGTTTTCGACCGTCCAGATCACGTAGTTGGTTTGCTTCAGGTCGCCCTTATCGTTGAATTCGACCGGCCCGAGGCAGGTTTCGAAGCGGGTGGCGCGGAGGACTTCAGCGACTTTAACTGCATCGGTGGTTCCTGCCTTCTCAATGGCGCTGAAAAGGATGTTGGCGGCGTCATAGCCGTAAATCGAGTAGGGGCCTTCTTCGCCATGGGCGGCCCTGTATTTTTCCAGGAAAGGCTGGGCGGCGGGCAGTTTTTTAAAGTCGGGGCCGAAGGTCAGGAAAACGTTGCTGGCTTTGGGGCCGGCGGTGTCGAGGAATTCTTTGACAATGGTGCCGTCTCCGCTGATGAAGGGGATATTTTTGCCGCTGTCGCGCAACTGGGTGAGCAGGGGGGCCGCCTGGCCATACATGCCACCCCAGAAAACGGCTTCGGCCCCGGTTTTTTCGATGGCGGAAAGGTTGGCACGAAAATCCATTTCCTCACTGCTGATGCCGCTGAAGAGGACGACCTCGCCTCCGTTCGCTTCAAAGGTTTTTCTGACTTCTTCGGCCAGGCCCTGCCCGTAGGCGGTTTTGTTATGGAGGATGGCGATTTTGGAAACTTTAAGTCTTTCGCGGGCGAAGCCTGCGGCGACGGTGCCCTGTTGGTCGTCGCGTCCGACGACGCGGAAAAGGTTGGTGAATCCGCGTTCGGTGATTTGGGGGTTAGTGGATCCCGGGGTGATCTGGATCAGGCCGTTCTGGCGGTAGATTTCGGAGGAAGGGATGGTGCAGCCGCTGTTGAAATGCCCGATGACGGCGACAGCGCCCTTGGCGACGATTTCCTGGGCGACGGCCACGGCCTGGTTGGGTTTGCCTTCGTCATCACGAACGACGGGCTCGATTTTTTTGCCGAGGAGGCCCCCTTTGGCGTTCCATTCGTCGATAGCGATCTGGCTGCCGAAAATCATGGTGCTGCCGATCTGGCCATCAGATCCGGTCTGCACGCCTGCGATCCCGATTTTGATGGTGGTGGATTCGGATTTTTGACAGCTGGTTGTAAGACTGGCGGCCACCAGAAGTGTCAGCAGGGATAAGCGGCGTTTCACAACCACAGGTTTTAAAGCTCTGTCCGTCAAGGGTCAACCTGTTTATGGAAGGGGAAAACGCCGGGCCATGGCTGATCACTGCCCGGTGTCCGGCCTGTGGTTTCAGGGGCTTCAGGAGCTTTCTGGAAGAACCCGAACAAGGTTGCATCTCGTTTGGAATCGGGGATATTGGCTGCCGCATGCAATTGATAAGGAAATTTTTGGAAGCGGCGATGGTGGCTCTGGGCCGCCTGGTTTTTCGCCGGCCCTGGCAGGTGCTGATTGTTGCCCTGTTAGTAACGGTGTTGGGGGCCTACATTGCGGCAACCCGTTTCAAAGTCCTGAACAACGTGAACCAGTTGATGGACGATGATTCCGAAGTTTTGCGGAATTACAAACTTTTGGAAAAGGAGTTCGGAACGGATGAAGTCTATCTCATCCTGATCCAGTCGCCGGATCCGGTGCGTAACCGTGAGGTGGCGGTCAAGGTAGGGCAGCACCTGGAAACGCTTAAACCCTACATCTCACGCAGTCTCTACCGGATGGACTACAGCCGACTGCGTGAGAGGCTTCTGTTTTTGTTGCCGAAAGAGCAACTTGAATCGATTGAGAAAGAGATCGGGGAAAATGCGGAAGCCCTGCGGAAAAGCAAAACGACCTTCAATCTGAACTCCGTGCTGGACGAAGCCAATGCGGGCTTTGACGAGAAATACCTGCGCAAAGCGGAGAACTGGAAAGAGTTTGCCCCATTTATCGAACGGTTCAAAAAAATTCTCAATGAGTTGGCCGACCGGCTTGAGGGGAAGGTCGGGGAGTCACCCAGTGTCAAATCGACGGGATTTCAAGCGGCGGCGGAGGGCGGCGACCAGTTTCAGGATGCGGATGCGGCCCTGACGGAAAACGAATTCATTTCATTTGAACAGGGCAAGTCGCTTTTGGTCATGGGGGTGAGGGGAGAGTTGGAGGTAGATTCCATTTCACCGTTCAGCAGCACCGTGAAATCTTTGCGGGAATATCTGGCGGGCCTTGGTCAGGAATACCCGGATGTGAAGCTGGGCCTGACGGGGCAACCGGTGCTGAACGATGATGAGTTGACGGTTTCGACCCAAGATACGGAACTGGCCGCCATCATCACGTTTGCCCTGATTGCGGGACTTTTCTTCTTCAGTTACCGGAATCTGGAAAGGCCTGTCATGGCATTGATTGTCCTGGGTATGGGGATGGCCTGGACGCTGGGCTTTACCATGCTGGGGGTGGGCCATTTTAATGTCATTTCCTTTGCCGTGATTCCGATGGTGATGGGTCTGGGTATTGATTTTGGCATCCAACTATTAAGCCGGTATGAAGAGGAGCTACATGCCGGGAAAAGTCCCGAGATTGCAATCGGGAACACCATGCGAAACACCGGGGTGGCCATCATCACCGGAGCGACCACCACGTCTGCGGCCTTTTTTACGCTTTGCTTCAATCAGTTTCTAGGATTGCGGGAACTGGGTTTGATTGCCGGGGCCAGTGTGTTGCTTTGTCTGGTGGCGAACCTTTTTGTTTTGCCGGCGCTTTTTTGCATCCGTGACCGCAAGAAAAGCGCTGAAAAGCTGGTCCAGAGTGGCAATAACTCCAACTGGTCGGGCCTGGCCTTTCTAGATGACTGGCTGGTCAGGGCACCGCGCAGCGTGCTGGTTGCTTCCGTCGTGATCACGCTTCTCTCGTTTTGGGGGATCGGGAAGGTTCAATTCGACTACAACCTGTTGAATCTGCAAAACAAAGAGATGGAATCGGTGAAGGTCTTGAAGGAAATTTTTCGTGCTTCCGGTAATTCGACCCTCTTTGCCTCTGTCATGGTGGACAGTGTGGATGAGGCGCGTGAGATGCAGAAAAAGCTTGAGGCGCTTCCCACCGTTTCCCGGGTGGATTCGGTGACCAGTCTGTTGCCAGACCAGCAGGAGGCCAAACTTCCGGTCGTGCGCCGGATTGTCGATCTGATGAAAACGGTCCGGGTCGATACGGATGTTTCCAATGAAATCAATGTGCAGAAGGCCCGAAATGACATCGAAGCGCTGCTCGAGAGTTCGCGTGAAGGTCAGGCCCAGGCAAGCAAATATAAAATGTTCGCCCAGGCCCGCCAGGCTGAGCAGGTTCTGGGAGGCCTGATTCCCCCTCTGGAACGTGCCCAGAAAGCCATGGCCGGATTGAGTCAGGAGGAACTGGGTCGGCGCATGAACAAGGCCCAGGTGGAGGTTTTCGGGGCGATGCAAAAAAACCTTCTCTGGATGAAAACCCAAAAAGCGGATCGCGTGGTGCAACTGGAAGATCTGCCGGAGGGATTTCTCCAACAATTCGTTGCCCCCTCCGGCAGGATTGTTCTCCAGGTCTATTCCAAGGAAGATGTCTGGGAGCGGGAGGCCAATGTGGCTTTTGTGGATGAGCTGCGTTCCGTGGCGCCGCAAGTGACCGGAACACCTGTTTCCAACTATGAATACATTGAGCTGATGCGGACCAGTTTTCTGGCTGCGGCAGTCTGGGCCTTTGTGGCGATTGTTGTTATCACTTCCTTCCATTTCATGAGCTGGAAAACCATAGTTCTGGCGATTTCCCCTTTGGTTCTGGCCGTCATCTGGCGGACGGGTTTGATGGGTTGGTGGCCGATTGCTTTCAACCCGGCCAACATCGTGACGCTTCCGCTTATCATTGGAATTGATGTGGCTTACGGGGTGTATCTGGTGGATCGTTTCCGGGAGGATGGAAGGCTGCGGCTCTTTTCCACCAGCACGGGCAAGGCGATCATCATGACGGGGTTGACGACGATGTTCGGTTTTGTCTCCCTACTGATCAGCCGTTATGAGGGTATGTATTCCATCGGATTGCTGATGACGATAGGGATCGCGATCGGCATGGTGACCACCCTGGTTGTATTGCCCCAGATCCTGATTTTTCTGGAAAAGAAAAAGTAAGGTCAGGAATGAAAAAATATCTGCTGGTAGACGGGCACAGCGTGATTTTCCAATGGCCTGAACTCAGGGCCCTTCATGAGCAGAACCGCAACCAGGCGCGGGCGGTGTTATCGCGGCAATTGGCAGAACTTCATGAGACATCGGACTGGCTGGTCACACTGGTTTTTGACGGAAAACAAGGGGCCACACCTGCGAGGGACTTTAAAGGAATGGTGACTCTTTACAGCCAGGAAGGCCAGACGGCGGACAGTATTATTGAGCGTTTGGTGGCCCAGGTTGAGGACAAAAAGCGCGTGGTGGTGGTGACGGCGGATCAGGCGGAAAGAAACATGGTGGAGTCCCTCGGATCCTTTACCCATTCGCCCGACTGGCTTTTGCAGGAATTAAATTTGAATGGAAAGGGCTGGTCGGGAACGTTATCAGAGGTGCACAAGCGTGCTAAATGGTGAAAGACAGTAAAGGAATCTTCTTGTTGACAGTCTATAGCCCGATATGTTGTATTGTCCGTAAGTCTCTAGTACTAGAGCATCTATAGGAGTTGCTAATGTCAAAGTTAGGAAAAGTTTTTTGTATAATAGCCATGGTGCTGTCCGTTGCCTCGGCAGGTATCGGATTTGTCGTTGCTTCTAAAAAGAGCGGCTACATGAAACAGCTGGCCAATACGGAGGAGGTTCTTAAAGCCTCGCCCATGGCAGTGCCGTATAACTCGGATTATAAGATTTCGCCCGAGCAGCCTTCCGAGTATATCAGCACATTGAACAAGGCCTTCGGCACGACCAAGGATGAGTTGAAGACGACTCAGGAAAAACTGACCGGCACGGAAACCAAATTGGCGGATAGCGAAGCCAAGGTGCAGGATTTGACGACCAAAGAAGCGACGCTGAAGCGTGATCTGGACGCAAAAAGCAAGGATTTGACCGAAGCCCAGAGTAAATTGGGCGAATCCGAAACAAAGCTGAAAGCTGTTCTCGACGATCTGGGCGGCCGCGAAGCCAAACAAATTGTGGCAGATTTAAAAACCAGCACGGAAAAAGCAGACGCCCTGTCACGTGAGAAAAAGATCATTGAAGACGAGTTGGCCAAAAAATCGGCTTTGGTGGTGAAGTATGAGGAATTGGAAAAGTTACGCGAGAAAGGTTATGCACCGGATGATCTGAGCGGCAAGGTCATGGCGATCAACAAGGCCTGGAATTTTGTGGTGCTGGATATCGGCAAGGACAACAAGCTTGTCGAAGGGGTGGAACTTGTTGTCTATCGCGGGGATACCATGATTGGCAAGATCCGCACTGTTTCGGTGGATGCCACCAGCGCGGTGGCGGATATTCTTCCGGACTGGACAAAGACGGAAATTCAAGTAGGTGATAAGGTGTTGTTCGGATACAAATAAGTCTGAACCCTGAGGATACCTGAATTTATGAAATCGTTATTTTTAACCCTTCTAGTCTCGCTGAGTGCTTTTTCCCTTATGTCCTGTGCGACCAAAGAGAAGGATGTGACCAAGGCGGATCGTGAGAAAGTTTCCACTGTTCCTTGGAACAAGCCCCAGTCTTGGGAGGGCAAAGGTGCCCTGGGCGGCATGGTTCAATAAAAAAGCGGGCTCTTGTCCTTTTGGCTCGACCCATTCCTCCTCCCTCCTCATGGTCTGCTCTAGGCATTCATGAGCACCCCGACGTCCTCCGCATCACCGGTAACACTGGCCCGTAACATGGGTTTGTTTTCCCTCGTCGTCTACGGCGTGGGGGACATGGTGGGGGCGGGAATTTACGGCACCATCGGGGTGGCGGCTGGTATCCTGGGCAATGCCGTCTGGATATCTTTTATCATTTCAATGTTTGCGGCCCTGCTGACGGGCTTGTCGTACGCTTCTTTGGGATCCCGTTACCCCAGGGCGGGGGGGGCTTCCTACATCACCCAGCGCGCCTACGGGAAACCCTTTCTCTCCTATGTTGTGGGTCTGGCGGTGGCTTTTTCCGGGCTGACCTCCATGGCGGTAGGGGCGAATGTTTTTTCCCAGACCCTGGGGGCCAGCTTCCCGGAGCTTCCGGTCAGCGCCATTGTGGTGGGCTTTCTTTGTGTTTTGGCGATCGTCAACTTTGCCGGTATCCGTGAGTCCATGATGATGAATCTGGTTTTCACTTTTGTTGAAGTGGCAGGGCTGGTTTTTATCATTTTCATCGGGGCAAGTTATTGGGGCACCGTGGATTATCTTCAGGTGCCACCCGGTCAGGCGATCAGTGCCTCGCTTCTCATGTCCGGAGCGGTCCTGACTTTTTATGCTTTCATCGGATTTGAAGACATGCTCAATGTGTCGGAGGAAGTCAAGGAGCCGGAAAAAAATCTGCCCAAGGGCATCATTCTGGCGGTGGGCATCGCCACGGTTCTTTACATATTGGTCAGCATCACGGCAGTTTCGGTGGTGGACAGCCAGAGGCTGGCGGATCCCAAAAACGGTGTGCCATTGGCCCAGATCACGGCCGAGGCTGCGCCCTGGGTGCCAGGCTGGGTTTACTGGGCCATCACATTGTTCGCCGTGGGGAACACAGCTTTGTTGAATTATGTGATGGGTTCACGTCTGCTCTATGGCATGGCCCGACAGGGTTTGCTGCCTTCAGTTTTGGGGAAAGTACATGCACGGACACGGACACCTCATATCTCGATCCTGGTTTTGGGAGCCCTCGTTCTGGTGCTGGCTTTTTCCGGAAACATCGCACAGCTGGCCTCGGCCACCAGTCTTTTGCTCCTGGGCTGCTTCTGCCTGGTCAACAGTGCTTTGGTAGTTCTGAAACGGCGGAAGGGCGAGGCTCCGGGGCGCTTTGAGGTTCCGTTGTTTGTTCCGGTGTTGGGGGTTCTGGTTTGCGGGGGCCTGATTGTGGCGCGATTGACGGCTGCCGGGGCGGATCAACGTGCTCCTCTCATTGCCGCCGTGCTGGTGGTGGTGATTTCCGTTTTTTACTTCATCCTGAAACCGAAAAATCCGGTCGGGGTGGATTGAGTTCCAGCTCCCGGTATGCGCCGGGTGCGTGAGGATTTTTCCAGGCCTGAAAGCCCGTGATCAGCGGATCAACTCTTCTGCGATCTGCACTGCATTCCAGGCGGCACCTTTGAGCAATTGGTCGCCACTGATGAAGAGGGCCAGGCTGTTCGGAGCGGAATCGTCTTTACGGATACGTCCGACATGCACGTCCAGATCGCCAGTGGCTTCCAGGGGCATGGGAAAATGATTCGTGGCGGCATCGTCCACGATTTTGACCCCGGGGGCTCTGGCCAGGATTTCGCGGGCCTGGTCGGCGGAGAGGGGTTTCTCCGTTTCGATCACAACAGATTCGGAATGGGCCCGCAGCACGGGGACACGGATACAGGTGGCGTTCATGGCCAGATCCGGCAGGTGGAACATCTTGCGGATTTCGGCCATCAGTTTGTTTTCCTCCTCGTTGTAGCCGTTGTCGGCGATCTTGGTGTTATGGGAGAAGAGGTTGAAGGCCAGTTGATGGGGCAGGACCCTGGCCACGGGTTTTTCCCCGGCCACGTGGGCCTTCACCTGGTCGAGAAGCTCCTCCATGGCCTGGGCACCGGCGCCGCTGGCGGACTGGTAGGTGGAAACCACGATACGTTTGATCGTGGCCGCCTGGTGCAGGGGCCAGAGCGGGACAGCCAGGATGGCGGCGCAGCAATTGGGGTTGGCGATGAGTCCTTTGTGGTTTTTGAGATCGCCGGGGTTTACTTCAGGCACAACCAGGGGGATGCCTTCCTCCATGCGGAAGGCGGAAGAGTTGTCCACGACGACCGCACCGGCCCTGATCGCGGCGGGGATGAATTCGCGGGAGCGGGTGGCGCCGGCGCTGAAGAAGGCGATGTCGATGCCGTCGAAGGCTTCAGCGGAAAGGGCCTCAACCGGATGGGGCTTGCCCTGGAATTCGAGTGTTTTTCCGGCGGAACGGGCGGAGGCGAGAAGCTTCAGTTGACCGACAGGAAATTGGCGGCGTTCCAGGACGCGGAGAATTTCCACACCGACGGCTCCGGTGGCTCCGACGACAGCGATATTGACGCTCTTGGGATTCATGTTGTTCAAAAGATTAACCTGACAATGTAGGTAAAGTGGCAAGGAGAGGCAAGCCTGTCCTTGGGACAAGCCCGCAAGAGGGAAAGGAACAGCTACCTGCTTTCGGTTGCAGGGCTATCCAAAACCCTGCCTTTCCCTCTTCGTGATGGGAAGACGCTTAAAAGCTGCGGGGCGGTGGCGGGGTGCCGGATGGAGCTGGAGTTTTTTTGGTTTGCGGGAAGGTGGTGGCAGCATTGTCGATGGCCCGATCAATGATCCCGTCCCCAGTGGGTGCATCAATGGCTTTTTCGACCCATTGGCTGAAGGGTTCTTTTTCCGGCTCGGGCAGGGTGGAGCAGGCCTGGATGAAGAAATAAGCTGCGGCGAAAAACAGCCATGGGAGGTGTTTCATTTACCGGGATTTTTGCCCAGCCGCCAGATTCCGGCAAGAAAACTTCCAATCACGGAATGGCAGACGCTGGAAATGGCGCAGGGCACGGCCGTGAGGGGATCGGCAAAATGTTTCCGGGCCAGCACCACGCCCAGACCGGAGTTCTGCATGCCGACTTCGATGGAAACCGTGCGGCAAATCGCTTTATCGTAACCGAAGAGTCTGGCAAAAAGATAACCCAGCCCGAAGCCGCAACTGTGGAGCAGTAAGACGGCAAGGATCAGACGGAAGCCGGATGCCTTGATGGCCTCCGCGCTTTGGCCGATGATGCTGGCGCAAATCATTGTGATAGTGAGAACGGCGATCAGGGGTGACACGGGGATGATGCACCGCACCAGTTTCGGTGCTGAATGATGCAGAACCAATCCGATCAGGACGGGGGCCAGCACAACCTGGAGGGTGGATAGAAATAGTCCCCAGCCATCGACCGGGACATAGGCTCCGGCAAGCCACTGGGTCAGGAGCGGAGTCAGCAGCACGGCGGCGAGGGTGGAGCACAATGTCATAAGGACGGAAAGGGCCACATGGGCCCGGGCGATGTAGGTCACGACGTTGGAGGCTGTGCCTCCGGGGCAGCAGGCGACAAGGATGAGGCCGGCGGCGAAAGCGGGGGGCAGGTGCATCCCTTTGGCGATGGCCCAGCCAAGAAAAGGCATGATGCCGTATTGGGCGAGGAATCCGATGAGAATAATACGGGGCATGGTCAGGACTTTTTTGAAGTCGTCCAGATCCAGGGTAAGTCCCATGCCAAGCATGATGACGGCGAGACCCCAGACGATCCAGGAACCGGAGAACCAGGTGAACAGGTCCGGGTAAAACAGGGCACTGATACCGCCCAGGCTAACCCAGAAGGGAAAGGCGTTGGCGGCATAAGCAAATAGGCGGTTCATGTTTTCGGGGTGATACCGGTTCCGTAGGTATTGCAGCGGTTGAGCCAGCCTTTAAGCCAGCGGATCTCGTTGCGGGCCGGAGGAGAAAGTTCAACCCGCCGGGTCAGGATACGGGCGGAGGATGTGGCGAACTCGTCCAGGGCGGCCTGACCTTTCTCAACGCCTTTCATGTCCAGCAGAACTTGGAGCAGGCCCCAGCCTTCGCCCTGATAGCGTTCGGTCTCCTTGATGCCTTCCCCCTTGAAGTTGACGTAGTCCATCAGGGGATAATAGCCTCCGGGGCTTTGGGCCAGGCGCTGGAATTGTTCCTCGACATGGAGCCGTTGCGTCCCGGTCAATTTTTCCGTCATTTTGGGGAGAGCTTCTGACAGTCTTTTGGCGGCAAACTCCGTTTGCTTGTCGATGGTGTCTTTCAGGAAAATCCTCAGGGAAGTCATGCGTTCGCCATGGCGTTCTTTCTCGAATTCTTCCTTGGTGGTCCAGGGGCAATCTTTGGTTTCCAGGAGCCAGGCCGGAACTTTGGCTCCGCGTTGCCGGATGTAGGCCAGGGCTTTGGGAAAACTCTCGTCAAAGGGGCCTTCCATGCCTGCCGGATACCAGATGAAATGGCAGATGCCGAGCGAGGCGAAATTTTCGCCATTGTTCCAGGAAGTGAGGCCGTCCACGGTGCCTCCACATTCGTTGAGCCAGATTTTGTGTCCGATGGCCAAGGCCTCTTGCCGGGGAAGTTCGATGGCCTGGAGGCAGCCGCTCCAACAAAGTCCCGGGAGAAGTGCCAGATACTTAAGTGCTTTGAATGCGTTCATATTCTTCGTGGGTTCCGATGTCTGACCAAGTGCCTTCGTCCAGGATGATTCCTCCCGGGGGGATGCCTGCAAGGATCATGCGCAAAAAAGTTTCGATGACCGACTCTTTATTTCTGGAGTCCAGACGTTGGAAGAAACGGGGCTCGAGCAGATAGATTCCGGTGAAGAGGCAGGGGAGGCCTTCTGTCAGGCCGAGGGTATGGCGCAGATCGAGAATCAGTCCATTACCTCCCAACTGCACATTGCGCGGTTCTCCATGGCTGCGCAGCGCCAGGGTGACTTCGTTGGAGGAGTGGAAGTGGTGGGCGACCAGATGCTCCAAGGGCAATGTGCTGAAAATGTCCCCGTTATAAACAAGCAGGGGGGAGGAGGTGTCCGCGAGATCTTCGATATTTTTGATCCCGCCGCCAGTTTCAAGCAGTTCCGGTTCATGACGGAACAACAAAGGGAGACCTTTGTAACGCGAGTCCGGGAAGATTTCAGCATAGCGGTCGGGGCAATGATGGGTGTTGATCAGGATGCGCTCTATGCCTAGTTGGATCAACTGGTCGAAAATGAAGGTGATCATCGGACGGCCTTGCACAGGAAGGAGGGGCTTGGGCCATGTTCCGGTAAGAGGACGAAGGCGGGTGCCCAGACCGGCCCCGAGGATAAAGGCTGTGGTGACTTTTTTCAGAAAAGAAATAATCCACGAAGTTTAATTTGATTGCACGCTGCTTTTGGTCGTGCCTTCTTTTGATTTTCGGCCATTTTTGGGCTGGAACCCGGCCCCTATGATGAACCAAGAGCAGGATATTCGAAGCGAAACCGCGGCGCGGATGCAGGTGAAAGACCCGGCGGCTCTCCGGTTGGAGGCGATTTTGAAAGGCGGGTCGGATCGCCGATTCTTCCGTGCCACCTGGGAAAAAGCATCCTGCATCGTTATGGCCTATGGAACCGAGCGTGAAGAAAACGCGCTTTTTACAGCCATAGGCTTTTTTCTGGAGAAGCTGGAGATCGAGGTTCCCCGAATCCTCGCCGAGGACAACGGTCGGAGGATGGTGTGGGTTGAGGATCTCGGAGCGGCTGATTTATGGAGTTTCCGTGAAGCTTCCTGGATGCTGCGGGCACCGCATTACCGTTCGGTTCTGGAACAGGCCAATCTTTTACACCGGGAAGGGTTTCAGCGGGCGCAGAAGGAAAACCTCAAGTTGATGCCCGGCTTTGATCATGCGTTGTATGGCTGGGAGAGGGATTATTTTTATGACAAATTTGCCGGGCTGGCCTGTGGATTGCCGCTGAAGCAGGAGACACGGAGTTCGTTGGAAGAACTTTTTTTACCGATGACGGAAACCCTGGTGAAGGAAAAGCCCACGCTGATTCACCGCGATTTTCAGTCCCAGAATATCATGGTGAAGAACGGCTGGACTTACCTGATAGATTTCCAGGGGATGCGCCAAGGGACACTTTATTATGATCTGGCCTCGTTGCTTTATGATCCTTACGTGACGTTTACTCCGGAAGAGAGACTGGAAATGTTGAATTTTTATTTTGTCCTGCCGGGCAGCCGCCCGAAACGTTCCGTCTTTGACACACTCTTCCGTTATGCTGCGATCCAACGCCTGATGCAGGCTTTGGGAGCTTATGGGTTTCTGGGGATCGAAAAAGGGAAGCCGGATTTTTTAAAACATGTCGAACCGGCCTTGAATAACCTGGAGCTGGTGGTATCGGAGCTGCCGGAACTAAAGCAGTTCAACGACCTGATCAGGGAATGCCGCAGTTGTTTTCAGGCCAGAGTCCTGAAAACAAATTTGGTTAAGCAAGTTCATTGTCAGGACACTAGGGACAATGTTAACGGAAAGTCGCCAAGGGATTAAGTCGCAACGTTGAATCTTTTTCAGAAGATTGCACCAGGCAACTCTTCTCCCATTCCGCATCCGGCGTCCTCTTCCGGCAGGCTCAGGCCAGGATGAATTCAAAATCCTCGGCGGCGAATTCTTCGCCTTCGATCAGAATTTTATCGGAGGCGGCATCGAAGGTTCCGAATTCGCCGATGGACCAGTTGGGCCCGTCCACGATTTTGACCATGTAACAGCCATTGGTGTAATGGGGGCGGAAGCTGGCGCGGAGCGCGCGGGCTTTGCGCAGGTCATAGCGGCGTTTGGCACCGAAGGCACAGACACCAGCCACGACCCCGAGGGCGGCCAAAAGAATAAGCGTTTTACGATCCATAAGGAGAGATTCCAGTATTTACGCAAGAAGGGGCCTCTGGCAAGTGTGCAAATTAAATTATTCGCAATGGAGCCTGAAAAGACGGTGGCATGGTCTAAAGTCCTTTGGGCCTTCAAATTTGGACGATCCGATCCGGATCCATCAAAAAACCTTCTGGATTAAACAACACACCTTCCTGTTCAAGCAGTCTGGTTTTTTCCCGGATGGAGGCTCCCGCCCGTTTTCCTTGGAAACCTCCCAGGTGGTGGTCGCTGCGGATGACACGATGGCAGGGGACTTCGGGTGCGAAGGGATTTCGTTTGAGGGCTTGACCGATGGCTTGAGCAGAGCGGCAACGAAGGGTTTGGGCGAGGAGTTTGTAAGTCGTCACCCTGCCTTTGGGAATATGGAGGAGTGCGTCATAGATTTTTTGCTCGAAGAGGGTGGGGGTGCGTTGGTTTTTCATGAAGAGTTTCTTTACCTGCAGATTTCATGGATTTGCACGGATAAGAAAAGCAAAAAGACGTTCTCCCAAAAGGGCAAGGATTATCACGAACCAGTGTGATCCGTGGCTTAAAATGGTTTGAGGATCGGAAACAAAAGATACATCAGCCAAAGGGAACGGAAAGACCAGAGAATGGTTCGGATCCAGTTGCCCTTGATCAGTTTTTCGATGACGCATGCATCCCGTTGTTTTTCAAGTTTGGCGTGCAGGGGAATCTGCAGGAACAGGGTGGAAAGCCAGATGAGCAGGAGCGGGAGGAAAGCGATCAGGAAAGGGCTGATCCCGGAGGCAGAGCGGGTGGAGTAAATGAGAAGCAGGGCGGATCCGGAGACCAGTTCTACCAGCATGGGAGGTCCGACTATAAAGCCTGTGCGGAGGGTGTGGGTGGAATAATAGCCGGCGAAAAAATCTTCCGGCACGTTCCGCAATTGCGGGTAAACCACGATCTGCACATACCAGATCACGCCTGTCATGAAGAGGCAGGAGGCCAGATGTATCAACAGCAGGGCATTAGTCCAGGTATCAGAAAAAATCATCAGCCGACTTTCTCATTGCGGAAGATTTCACTTATAGAGGGCACTGATTTCCGCATTGGCCTTGCGAAGGCGTTGGGCCAGGAGTTCGGCCAGGTTGCGCATGATGTGGATCATGAGTTGGGGATTCTTTTCGGCAAAGGCATCAAGGTCCGACAGGCTGAGGCTGTAGCATTCCAAATCGGTATCTGCCGTGACGCGGGCGGAGCGGGGGGCGCGGTCCAGCAAGGCCATTTCCCCGAAAACCATTCCGGAGGTGAAAGTGGCGACGCGTTTTCCGTCGGTGCCCGAAATGTCGATCCAGGCGCTGACTTTTCCTTTCATGAGAAAATAGAGTTCGGTGGCGGGATCTTTCACGTTAATGATGTTGTCCCCTTTTTTGTAGTTACATTTTTTGACCAGAGATTCGATCAACTGGATTTCACCCGAGCGGAAACCCTTAAGCAGCAGGGATTCTCCAAGATTCGCCAGATGGCCGGAGTGGTGCAGGGTGGTATGGGACTGGATGAGAAGATTTTCACATTGTTCCAGGGCAATGTCTGTGTCCTGTATCCATTGGAGCTGGTTAAAGCTTTCGGAAGTCAGCTCCTTCTTTAATACTTTTTCCAAGACGGGCAGGTGACGTGTGCCGCTAAGGACAAGAGTTTTGCCCGC
>ENA-ORBV01003370-ORBV01003370.1-microbial-mat-metagenome-genome-assembly--contig:-NODE-3370-length-32055-cov-26.876134_pt1 | contig 32055 bp, 26 predicted proteins | sample MGYA00237777_ERZ505514 | MGnify/ENA primary metagenome ERZ505514 (study PRJEB26160, sample SAMN06269048) | microbial mat metagenome | isolation source: Oligotrophic lake microbial mat | place... | reverse complement strand
CTGGCTGATTTCGAGCCGGTCTTGGCCAGCAGTGATACTTGCCGAAACGAAATTGCGCGAACCGGTGTTCACCGGTTCAGCTTGCGGATACGTTGGGATGGCGTGATAACGTCGGTGAGGCGAATCCCGAATTTTTCATTCACCACCACTACTTCGCCCTGGGCAATCAAGCAACCGTTGATAAGAACATCCATCGGTTCACCGGCCAACCCATCCAATTCCACCACCGATCCCTGTGCCAATTGCAAAATATGTCTAATTGGTATTTTGGTTCCCCCCAATTCAACGGTTAGTTGAACCGGGATATCCAGGATCATATTGATGTCATTGACGTGGCTCTTCGCGCCGCCTGGCGTGAGCTGCTCAAACATCGCCGGCGCGTTGCGTCCAGTGTCGTTTGGTGCCAGGGTTTCGACCTCACCCGCGCTTTGTTCGGCCATCGCTGCGCCCCAATGGTCGCCACCGTCTTCATTGCTGCCGGACTGCGCAATCCCGGCGCCTGCTGCGGTTTCAGTGGACATGTTCTTCTCCCGTGGGGTTGTCCTGCGATCCGGCAGTGAGCATTTTTTCAACCTTGATCGAGTAGTGGCCGTTGAGTACGCCGTAGCGGCAGTCAAATACCGGCACACCATCAACCTCGACGACCAGAGTTGGCTGGAGGTCGAGTCCGACGATGTCGCCGGCCTTCATGTTGAGGACCTGTTGCAGCGTTACCTGGGTTCGCGCGAGCTGCGCTACCAGTTCTACTTCGGCCAATTGCACTTGCGAGGTCAGCATGCGCAGCCAGCGGCTGTCGCTGACGGAGTTGTCGGCTTGCGTGGTGCTGTAGAGCAGGTCGCGGAGTGGTTCAAGCGTGGCGTACGGAATGCAAATGTGAATATCGCCGCCCGCTGAACCGAATTCAATTTTGAAGATCGTCGTGACGACGACTTCGGACGGCGTCGCAATATTGGCGAACTGTGTGTGCATTTCGGCACGTTGAAATTCAAACTTCAACGGATGAACCGGCTGCCACGAGTTCTGATAGTTTTCCAGCACCACAGTGAGCATGCGCTGGATGATTCGCTGCTCGGTTGGCGTAAAGTCGCGGCCTTCGACGCGTGTATGAAAGCGGCTGTCGCCGCCAAACATGTTGTCCACCACGGTAAACACCAGTGTTGGCTCGAATATGAACAACGCGTTGCCGCGCAATGGCTTGGGGCTGACGATATTGAGATTGGTCGGCACCACCAGATTACGAATGAATTCACTGTACTTTTGGACCCGCACCGGCCCTACCGAAACTTCCGGACTCTTGCGCATGAGACCAAAAAGTCCCAAGCGCAAATTGCGCGCAAACCGCTCATTGATGATTTCGAGTGTCGGCATCCGCCCGCGGACAATCCGCTCCTGCTTGGACGGGTCGTAAGGGCGGACGCCACTTTCGCCTTTGTCATCAGCCGGTGCGTCAGCTTCGCCGTTGACACCTTTGAGAAGCGCGTCAACTTCATCCTGAGAGAGAAATTCGTCAGACATTTTCAGTCTTGCTGAACAATGAACGAAGCGAAACGAACATCGGTGACACTGCGCTCGGCCGCTGCCGCGGCGGCCGCCGCAAGGCCGTCCTGCTTGTTGCGCGCGACTGTCAACCACTCGGCGGCCAATTTGGTCTTGCCTGCGTTCGTGGCGAGTGCATCTGCCGACTTGCCAGTCGATAGATAAAGCATCTTGTTGCGGGTCAACGAGGTGTTGGTCTTGATTGCGTCGGCGACCGGGCTGCCAGTGGTTTCAAGCACGCTGCCGATCTGCAGAAAGTGTTCGGTATCTGTGGTACCAAGATTGACCGTGAAGGAGTCGCGTGGCGCGAATACGCCGGCCTTGCGTTCGGCCTTTTTGGCAGCGTCGGCGGCCGGTGCGGCATGGTGCTTTTGACGGCTGAACCACCATCCGCCGCCGCCAGCGGCCAGCACGACGACTAACGTCATGATGATGACCAATCCGGTTTTCTTTCCGGACCCGATCGGAGTAGGCGGGCCTGCACCTTCGGCTACGGCTTCCTGCGACATGAATATTCCTTCAATAGCGTAGTTGATTGACGCATGCCAGCCCGACAATGGACTAGCCCGCCAGCGGCTCTGTACCAGGTGCAGAAGCGATTGGCGGCAACGTCATCGTTACTAGGGGCCTCACAGCTATTGTTCCGCGATCGCAGGCTTCGTAAAGCACTGAAGAGGCGCAACATCCCGCGGTAGTTCGTGCCAATGTTCAATCTGGCAACGACTACGCAAACTAGTCGATCAGCCGCATGCACGGCAGGTTGGGGCAGGTACAAGACAAGGCAGACGCAACAGCGCTGGCACATCGGCAGGCGCTGCAAGCACTACGGAGCGCTTCAACCCTTGCGCGCCAAGCTTCTCTGCAATGAACTCCTTTACTTCGCTGTCGCGCCCGCCGATCAAGCCAAGCACGGAGAGAGCGGCTGCGCAGTCGCGCGCGGGCATGCGCGAGCGAAGCGAACTGCCAGCGTTCAAGTACGGAATTCAACGGCCCCGGGCAAAATGCGCTTGAGGAAACACTGAACCGGTCCATAGGTCGAGAAAGTCGCTCTTGCAAGAGGTTGAATCGAAAAGGTTCTTCGTTCGAGAATCCGCATTCCAGGGACTTGTTCGGTGGTTTCTTAAACGAAGCTCTCGTCACCCTTGCCTCCCAATACGATTTGTCCTTCGTCGGCGAGACGGCGCGCAATTTTGAGAATTTCCTTTTGCTCGGCTTCAACGTCCGAAAGGCGCACCGGTCCTTTCGATTCAAGGTCCTCACGCAACGTTTCGGCGGCGCGGGTCGACATGTTGCGAAATATCTTTTCGCGCAAATCAGGCACCGCGCCCTTGAGTGCCACAATCAACGACTCGGACTGCACCTCTTTGAGCAAGGCCTGAATGCCGCGGTCATCGACATCGAGCAGGTTTTCGAACACAAACATCTCGTCGAGAATGCCCTGCGCCAGATCGTCGTCCGCCGCGCGCAGCGCTTCGATGATGCCGGCTTCCGAGGTGCCACCGACAAAGTTGAGGATTTCGGCGGCAGTGCGCACACCGCCCATCGGCGCTTTTTTTATTCGATCAGTGCCCAGCAATGCCATGCTGATCACATCGTTGAGTTCACGCAGGGCTGATGGATGGATGCCTTCCAGCGTGGAAATGCGCAAAATCACATCAGCGCGCGTCCGTTCGGTCAATTGATTGAGAATCGCTGCGGCGTGATCGCGCTCCAGGTGCACCAGAATCGACGCAATAATTTGCGGGTGTTCGTTCTTGATCAATTCCGCGACGGCCGGCGGGTCCATCCATTTCAGGCTCTCGATGCCACCGGTTTCCTGCCCTTGCAAAATGCGGTCGAGCAGGAACTTGGCTTTGTCTTCGCCCAGCGCCTTGTTCAAGACACCGCGAATATAGTCGTCCGAGTCGAGCCCGATGGCGGTTTGTCCATTGGCATGTTCGAGAAACCGGTCGAGTACGCCGCCGATTTTCTCGCGCGTCACGTTTTTCAATTTAGCCATGGCCGCGCCTAATTTCTGTGCTTCCTTTGGTGGCAGGAGCTTGAAAACCTCGGCAGCCTCTTCCTCGCCCAGCGACATCAGAAGGATGGCGCCGTCGTCAACACCGGCCTCACTCATTTCCAGACACCCCCATTTTGACTACGTTGGCAACAATTTCGGGGTGCTGCCTGGCCATCTGCCGCGCGTTTTCCAAAGCCAGCGTGCACGCAAGCGCATTGGCGCCATAAGCTCCGGTGACAGGCGCCGCAGCCGCGCCATCAGCGGCCGGCCCGGGGGCAGCCAGAGGCGGGGCCAAGCGTCTGATGGCCGGTCTTATTATCGATAGCCGCACGTACATCCCAAGTAACGCGATCAGCGCCGGTTTGGCAATGTCTTTAGCGATAGCAGCAGCGGCCAGCAAGGCGGCGCGACCGCGCAGCGGCAAGCTGGAAAACAACTTGCCGCCAACGGGCAGGGCCTGCGTTGCACCGGAAACAGTGATTGAAGTAGCCATGTGTCTTGCGGTTGGCTGAATCAATTGCGCAAAATGGCAATTTGGGTGAACAGCATTATGCGAGGCGGCATTCCGGCTGCATCGCTCAGACAGCGTGGCAATTTCCGCTTAGTTCGGTACGCTGTTATTTGATCGCCGTCCTTAAAGTGCATGTTCTGGAAGTGGCTCGAATCCACTGACGAATTCACTGACCAAAAAGCCGTGGATCGGCAGCAGATGTGTGGCAAATCAACAGAGGATGAGGCAGCGATGGACAGAATCGGAGCAGTGGCCTCGCCCTTGGGCGAGTTGCAGCCGGCGGGCGCCAGTGCACCGCTGGTTCGAAGCGGGTCGGGCTGGCGGGTCCAGCATGCTCGGCGCACACCACGACAGCATGAACCTGCAGGTTCGAGGTCCTCGTATGGCCAGGCTTCACTTTCAACTGCACCTGCCGTAATTCAATCCGTTTAGATCGTATAAATCTGGAGCACTCAATGACCGACAAAAACCTGAAGTTCCTCGTCGTCGACGACTTCTCGACCATGCGGCGCATCGTACGCAATCTGCTCAAGGAACTCGGTTACGTCAACGTCGATGAAGCAGAAGACGGTGTGGCGGCGTTGCAAAAGCTGAAAAGCCAGAGTTTCGGTTTTGTCATTTCTGACTGGAACATGCCGAACATGGACGGGTTGGCGTTGCTGAAATCGATCCGCGCCGACGAACAACTGAAGAAAATTCCGGTGTTGATGGTGACCGCCGAAGCCAAGCGGGAAAACATTGTGGCGGCCGCCCAAGCCGGTGCCAATGGCTATGTCGTCAAGCCGTTTACTGCGGCTACTTTGGACGAAAAGCTGGGCAAGGTTTTCCAGAATCTCGCAGCCGCGGCCTGACCGCACATGAATAAGCTCAATTTCAGCCAAGGGGGCTGCGGTGGATAACGAGACACAATTGTCGGGCAGTGCCGGTCATTGCGCCGATGCTTCTGCGTACCGTGAACAAGATGTTGGCGAAACATCGCTGCCGGGCGCGACAGCCGCTTCTGACCAGGCGGATCTGATTCAGCGAGTTGGCACTCTTACCCGCACATTGCACGATAGCTTGCGCGCGCTCGGCTACGACAAAGACGTGGAAGCTGCGGCGAATGCGATCCCTGACGCGCGTGACCGCCTTGCCTATGTCGTGAACATGACGCAGCAGGCGGCTGATCGCACGTTGAACGCGATTGAAGTTCTCAAGCCGCTGCAAGAAGAATTGGGGGTAGGGGCGGCGCGATTGGTGCAGCGCTGGGATCAGCTATATGCGCGCGAACTCGATGTTGCCCGGTTCAAGGTACTGGCAGACGAGACGCGCGAATATCTGCGCAACGTGCCGGCGCAAACCAGATTGACCAATACGCATCTGACCGAAATCATGATGGCGCAGGACTTTCAGGATTTGACCGGCCAGGTGATCAAAAAGACCACCGCGATCATCCAGATGGTCGAAACGGAGCTGCTCAAGCTGCTGTACGACAGTGTGCCGCGCGAGCGGCGCGTGGAAGTGTCAAGCAGCTTGCTCAACGGGCCGCAAATCAAGGTTGGCGAAGATGGCAGCGCCGTCACCAATCAGACGCAGGTTGACGATTTGCTTGAGAGCCTCGGGTTTTAGCCCGCGCCGCTCGCTACGCTACAGCATGGGGCCGGCCAGGTTTGGTCTCGGCGTCTGAAAACGGGGGATCTGACCGAAGCGCGACTGGCCGCGCAGCGCTTGCATCTTCGGCATTTCCCATCATTTTGCTTCCAGAATCCTGCCTATAACCGCCACCAGTTCTTCCGCGGAATTCGGCTTGTAGACCACTTCGAGCACCCCGGCGGCGCGCGCGCCTTCGCGCAGGGCCTCGGTGATGAAGCCGGACGTGATCACCACAGGCAACCCGGACCGGATCCCGCCCACCGCCAGAGCCACATCGAGCCCGGATGCTTCAGGCATGTTGAAGTCGCTCACCACCAGATCGAAGTCGGCCGGGTTCCCACGCACCGCCGCAAGCGCTTCGGAGACGCGTTCAAATCCGCTGACCCGAAAGCCGCGCGCGCGCAGCAGCCTGCAAATAATGAACACCATGGCCTCGTCATCGTCCACGTAGAGCACATGCTTGCCTTGCACCTTGGCTGCCGGCGGCGCGGCAAAAGTAGGCGTGGCAGCCTCTGCCGGTTCCACTGTGGCAGGCAGGTAGATCTCGAACACGCTGCCCTCGCCCGGCGTGCTTGTGAGCATGATGGCTCCCTGGTGCGCCTTGACGATGCCGTGCACCACGGCGAGCCCGAGGCCGGTGCCGCTACCCTTTGGTTTGGTGGTGAAAAACGGTTCGAATACGCGCGCCTGCGTCGCCTCATCCATGCCCGTGCCGTCATCGCTCACACTTGTGCGCATGTAAAGCCCGGCGGGAAGCCCGCCGATCCTTGCGGCCGACGGCTCGTCGAGTTGCACCACATCGAGCTTAAGCCCGATGCTACCCGACGCGGAACGCAACGCATGCCAGGCATTGGTCACCAGGTTGATCAGCACCTGCAGGTACTGCGAGGCGTCCACCCGCGCATGGATGGGCGTATCGGGCAGTTCCACCTTCAGGCGCACTGACGCGGGCAGCGTCGCGCGCAACAGTCGGGCTGCCTCTTCGAGAATCGGCCGCATCGGCTGCGCCACCAGCGACTGCGCCTCCCTGCGACTGAAAATCAGGATCTGGTTCACCAGCAGTTTGGCCCGCTGGCCCGCCTTGGCGATCTCAACCAGGCTCTCTTCGAGCAACGCCGGGTTGCGCGCTTGCTCGCGTGCCAGTGTGACATTGCCGATGATCACGCCCAAGATGTTGTTGAAGTCGTGCGCGACGCCCCCGGCCAGCGTGCCCAGCGCCTCCATTTTCTGTACTTCGCGCACCTGCGCTTCCAGGGCGTCTCGCCGCAGGTCGGCGGCCACGCGCTTGCTGATGTCGCGCAGGATCACCGAGTACAACTGTCGACCCTGGAGGGGCACATGCGAAATGGACGCCTCCATTGGAAACTCCGCGCCGTCGGCACGCAGCCCGCTCGTATGCCCGAACCTGCCCATTGCGCGCGTGCTCTCGCGACCCGCGCCGAAAGCCCGCATCTGCCCGGCATGGGCGGCCCTGAATCTTTCCGGTAAAAATCGGTTCAGCGGCCCGCCAATGGCCGCTGCCGCCGTACACCCGAACATGGCGCACGCAGCCGCGTTGAAAACCACAATGTTCTGCGCGTCGTCTACCGTGATGATGGCATCCATCGCCGAATCGACAATCACGGCCAAACGATCCTTGGCTTCCCGCAGATCCGCTTCAGCCGCCTTTCTGTCGCTGATGTTTTCGTGGGCCACCACCGCATTGCCGCTGTCGTCACGGAATCGCGTCACCCTGGCGATGAACCAGTGCCGTCCGCCGCGGCTGTGGCAAGGGTATTCGAGTACGAATTTGTCCGTTTCATGGCGCAATACGGCGCGGATTCCCTCGGCCATGGTGTCGGCCCCGGACGCGTCGTCCGCCGTTGCTTCGGCGCATACCTTCAGATAATTCGCGCCAACGGCAAAACTCAGGCATTCCGGGTTACCGCCATCGCCGACGTGGAAGTCGCGCCACGCCTTGTTGACCGCCAATATCGTGCCGTGCCGGTCCAATACGCACATATGCGCGGAAGCGGCGTCGATTGTGGCCTCGGCAAACTGTTCCGAAGCGCGTAATGCACGCTCGGCGCGCTTGCGCTCGGTGATGTCGCGGATGTTGCACTGGATCACGCGCAAGTCTTCAACCAGGTAGACATTGCTCACGAATTCGACCGCGACGCGCTTGCCGTGACGGGTTTCGAGCGGCAGGTCTTCGTACCTGATATAGCCTTTCTCCTGGAGTTCGGCGAACGCCTCGCGGTTGAGCGCGTTGTCCTTGAAGGCACCGATCTCCCAGAGCTTCTTGCCGAGAAATTCCTCGCGTGAATATCCCAGCAACTCGACCAGGAACGGGTTGACGTCCTCGATCTGCGCGGTTTCCGCGTTCAGCAGCAAGATGCCGTCTTGTGCCGTCTCGAAGAGGCGCCGGTAGCTCAGTTCGGAGATGCGAAGCGCGCGGTCGGCCTGCGCTAACGTGGCTTCGTGGGTTACGGGAGGCATATCGAATAGTTGCACACCGCGATATTCGCGGTATGTGCGTTGCCCCACATCGCACATGCGGCCAACACCCGGCACTTCGATGCCCTGACGCGCCGACCCGCGAAACCCCCGCCGAGCAGGGAAGGTTCAGACCGCTTCGCCCGTACGCATCCTGGCAATCGCCGCACGCAGCGCATCAGGCGTGACCGGTTTCTGCAGGAAGGCCACACCTTCGGGGATAACGCCGAACATGCGCCGGATTTCCTCGTCGTGATAACTTGAGACTGCGATGATCGGCACCTGGGCGGTGGCGCTGTTTTCACGCAAGGAACGGATCATTTCGAATCCGTCGAAACCCGGCATGGCGATGTCGGTGACGAGCAAATCGGGCGCTTCGCGGCCGATCGCCATGAGCGCGGCGAAACCGTTGGGAAGGCTTGTCAACTGCGCATTTGGCGCCACGAACTGGGTGATTGCCACAAGAAGTTCCAGGTCGGCGGGAGAATCATCGACCAGATAAATCCGTGTCACGGCACCGGCGGCGCGGCCGGCGCCTGACTGTCCCGCCGCGACCCCTCCGCTCTCCGCCTGACGGGCGGTGGTCAGCAGTTCGTGCACGCTGGCGATCTCCACGCGGCGGTGCCCCCCGGGCGTGCGCCAGCCACGCAGATGGCCCCCGTCCATCCAGCGTTGCACCGTTTGCAGGGAAATTCCCAGCATTTCGGCGGCTTCATTCGTAGTGCAGGACTTGCCGCCGTCGCCCGACGAATCCTGTTTGTCAATCGGACTACTCAAGATTTTTCTTCCCCGAAATGCCGAAAGTGCCGGCGGCCCCTATCTTTCATATTACTTGAACGTCGGCCACAGCGAAGTTTGAGAGGTGCATGATCCTGCAAGGCTTCAACTGCGCATCGCCCGAATCGCCGCGTTTTTCGGGATGGTTTTCGGGAGTTGGTGTTGCAGCCGATAAGTAGCAGTCGAGTTCAATGACCACCATGATCCGCTTCTGCGCCGGCCACCCACTCAAGATGGCGAACGGTCAAAACATCGGCACGCATTGCCTGAGCGGCCGCAGATCCCGCGCCCGACTAATGGGAGAAACAGCACCTGAAAGATATTGCCAAAGTTGTTGCTCTGGAGCTTCAGGGCCTGGACGCATCCGCCGGGTTCCTTGCAATTTCCAGGGCGTCAGGCTCAACCCCGTCGCGTTCCTGGAAACTTGGCCGGGGCGCGACGCGCGCTTTTTACACACTACGCCGATCGGCGTCGTGCATGGCCAGCAGCAGCCTGCGTCCGAGCGACATCTTTTCGGACAGGCGTATCGAGGCAACGCCACCGTCGAGGAAACCTGGGGGAAGGGGCGCGCCCACCGTGTCCATTTCCCGCATTTGCACGAACCCCATCGACCAGTCCGAAAAACTGCGGGATTCGATGGGCCCCTCCAGGCTCACATCGATACCCGCATGTCGAGGATCCACCGAGACCACGTCGTAGAACAAATGCCGCACGGCGTCACGCTCACCTTCCATCAGCTGCAAGAACTGTCCGTTTTCATGAAGCAGCACGCCTGTGATGTTCGCACGGTGATTGTTTCTCCTTGAGCGGGCCAGAATGTCCTCGAGAGCCGGTTTCGGCAAATCCTGAGGAACGGAAAGACTCACATAAACCAATTCGTAGAGCATGGACATCTCCGGAACTCGGCACGCAGCGCGCCGGGCGCGAGCCTATTTGGTGGAAGTGGCGATTCCGCCCACTTGGAATGGCCAGGTGCTTATGCGCCGGATGCGCCGGATGCGACGGATGGGGTGGATGGGGTGGATGGAATGGTAAAGCTGAACTTCGCGCCTTCGCCCACCCGGCCCTCCGCCCTGATCTGCCCGCCGTGTCGATCGACAATGCGCTTGACAATGGCAAGCCCCATGCCGGTGCCTTCGAAATCGTGTGCGGTATGCAGTCGGGAGAACGTTCTGAACAGCCGATCGGCGAACGCCATGTCGAACCCGGCGCCGTTGTCCCGCACAAAATAAGCGCCTCGTTCGAAGCCGATCTGGATCACCGGCTCGACTACTTTGGCACTGTACTTCATCGCATTCGAAATCAAGTTGAACCACACTTGTTTCATCAGCCGCTCGTCACCCTTGCAGGACGGCAGTTCCCCGATTTCGAACCGGAACTTGGCTTTGCCGGCGTCCACATTTTCGATGATTTCATCTACGCATGCCCTGCAATCGAGCAACTTGGATTGCATCTCCACCCGCGACGTTCGCGCTAATTCGAGCAGATCGTCGATGAGCATGTTCATGTGCCTGGCGCGAGACTGTATGCGATCGATGAAGCGCTTCCCCTCCGCAGCATTTGAGGCATCCCAGGACTCCGCGAGAAGCGCGGAAAAGCCGTCGATGGTGCGCAACGGTGCGCGCAAGTCATGTGCGACCGTGTAGGAAAAGGCTTCCAGGTCGCTGTTCGCGTTGGTGAGTTCGCGATTCGTTTCGTCCATCCGCTTCGTGATCGTTTCCAGTTCGGCGACCCGCAGTTCCCTTTCCGCGTAGAGGCCGGCGATTTCTTTCGTCCGTTCCCGAACCCGGTCTTCCAGCGACTGATTCAATGCCCGGATTTCGGCTTCACGGTGCTTCTCGGTCGTGATGTCCAGCATAACCGTCAGGTAACACTGCCGGCCCTCGACCTCGATGATTTCCATGTACCGGCGCACATCGATAATCCGGCCGGACTTGCCGCGGCCTTGCGCCTCCACGCCAAAAGCGCGCCCCCCGCTTAGCAAATGCTCGATGCCGTGTTGTCGAGCGGCCGGATCCAGCCACAAACCGAGTTCGAGTGTGGTCCGACCCATCATTTCCTCGCGCGTGTAGCCGAACATGGCCGCTACGGCAGGATTCACATCCAGGATACGTCCGTCATCGAGAGTGACGACGCACATGCCGACGGCGCCCAGATTGAACGCTTTTTCGAATCTGTCCTGACTGGCCAAGAGGGCACGTCGCGCCCGCTCGCGGACAGTCACGTCGCGGAGAATCACAGTCAAGATGGGGATACCGTTCGAGGACGCCTTCGATATGGAGACTTCGATAGGGAATTCTTCACCGTTGGAACGAAGCCCGAAGATGTCGCGTGCCTTGCCCATGTTCCTGCTCACGATGTTCTCGGCGGAAAATTCCGCCATCAGATGGTCATGTCCGGCGCGATAGCGCTTGGGCAGGAGATCATTGAGCGACCGGCCCATGATCTCCTCGTTCTTGTAGATGAACATGGTTTCGGCGGCCCGGTTGAAAACCACGATTCGATGCTGCTCATCGACACAAATGACCGCATCGATGGCCGAATCGATCACGCTGGCAAGCCGCTCCCGGCCCTCCGTCGCTGTGGCTTCCGATTGCCGTAACAGCATGAAGGGCAGGCGGACGTTCTCCACGAAGATGGCGCGATAGATCAACAGGTAGGCGATCGCCTTGTAGAGATGCGCCAAGTGGAAGAACTGATCGGTGGTGCTCGAATAAAGCGTGAAGAAGAATTCGGAGAGCGCCATCGCGGCCGCGGCCGCCATCAAATACGCGACCGGGTAGGACTTCATCCTTGTCTGATTTCGGTACAGCATCACGACCGTCACGAGATTCAGGGCGATGATGACGTACCCGGTCCACACCTTCGTCGCCGTCAGGCCCAAGCCCGGAACCAGATAGAGCGGCAACCAGTCCGCCCTGAACAATCCGATCCAGATGATGATGCCGGCGAACACGGTAGCGCCCAACGTGACGGCTTTTCGGGTGGCGCTTGGAAACTCCCTTTGCGACGGAATGACCGCAATGGCCACAAGCCCCAGTGCCGCGAGCACTCGCGCCGCCAGAAAAAAGAGAATCGCCTGACCCGGCGCATAAGGGGGCGCGAACACCGGCATCCCCTTATAGGTCAGCATGTACACGAAGTCGAGCAGCGCGACGCCGATAAAGACCAGGGGCGCGAGACCGAAAATGTTGCGTCTGGTCCGGCCGGACGCATGCCAACTCGATACGAACACCAGGACCGAGATCGCGATCGAGACCGTTTCGAGCAGGATGTGGAGCGCGAGCGTCTGCGGGGAGGGGAGCGTGAAGTGCAACGCCGGCACGAGCGCGACCAAAACCAGTATCGCGGTCAACGCGGCTATCGCGCAAACCGCGAATTTCAGTTCGGTCGAAAAGTTGCTATTCATGCTGCCTCTGCTCGCCTATGAGCGGGGAGCTTACAGGAAGTGGCCACGATTGAAAACACCAGTCTCGACGCGGGGGCGACGTTCCCTTCGCCTTGCCGCCGACGCTCCCCAAGTCCGACAGGCTGCCAGGGATTGCCAGGGATCGGCCGCACCGATCAAGCTAATCTCTTCGGGCTTTTCGCGCCGACTCCGCAGCTTCTCTTGCCGTTTTGACAGTCAGTGTCGAGGCCTCTGCCGTAAGGCGCGACGCATTGGCAGCTTCGGCAGCAGCCTGAAGCGCTGCCTCCTCGGCTTGACGCGCGGCGGCCGCCGCCGCCGATTCAGCCGCTGCCGCAGTGGCCTGCGACGCGGAATCGAGTCCGTATGTTCGCATCGACTCGCGAACGCCGCATATCGACAGCCGACGGAATTGTCAGCCGATGGAAGCGGCTCGACGGCGCCCTCGTTGACTGGAAACGGGGATACGAAATATCGTCAGGTCAACGCGTTCTGCCTCATCTTGACGTACTCGATGTAAGCCGAGGTGTCAAGCACAAGGTCTTCAAGTTGTTGGACCAGGGCGTGGGCAGACCCGGCCGCGCGAAGGCAGGCGCTGTCGCCGGAGCGTTGCGCAAGAACGCGCGTCTCAGACGATACCACCACGGCCTGTTTCGCAAGGGCGGTGAGCTGTTTGCATTGCCGACCCATATCGTCGGCAATTTCCGCGAGCAGCGCTGGTGCCGAAACCATCCGCTGACCGAGGACGTGCTGAGCCTGGCGAAGCAGGGCCTTTGCAGCCGAAATTTCTTCCGGCTTCGCTTTCAGACTTTCAGGATCGTCGCTCATTGTCGCCACCCTTTCTGAATTGGGCATTCCACCATCGCTCCGATGATGCGGGCTGACCGGTGATTTTACCACTGACAGTAATGTGGGTATTGCAAGGTCGCCCTGCGAAAACGCCGCTTCGGTCGGTCGGGCCCAACATCATCCGACGACTGCCACACCCACGCCTCAGCGCTAAATGGGGGGTTTTCAGGCCCCTCCTTGCATGATCAGCCGCAGCGAAAAATGCGAAAAATGCGGTAATTGAACAAATTGTTCAATTTAAACATTTCTCAATCCAGCCATGAACCATTTCCAGAGCATCAAGGTCAAGACCGCATGCGCCATCACTCTCGGGGTGATGGCTCTGCTCGTCGCGATTCTTGGTTACCAGTCGCACAGGTTGCACGAAAACCTGCGCGATGAGATCGGTGCGCGACAGCTTTCGTTCATGCAGCTCATCATCGACGACCTCGACTACAAACTTGCGGCGGCGCAGGGCGCGTTGGTGCGAACCGCCGCCGATTTTCCGATCGAACTTGTAACCCGGCAAAGTGAAGCAGAGGCGTTTCTCAAAGCGCGTGCGGTGTCGCTCGACACTTTTAACAGCCTCAGCATCGCCGCGGTCGATGGCCGCATCGTGGCTGCCTGGCCCAAGACGGATTTGCACGGGGTTACGATGGCCGATCGCGCGTATTTCAAGCAAACCCTGGAGAAAGGCGAGTCGCTGATCTCCGACCCCCTCATGGCCCGCCCGAGCAACGAGCCGGCGATCGTCATTACCGCGCCGCTGTTCGATAGCGAACGTCGGATCGTGGGCGTGATGCGCGGCGAGTTGCATCTGCTCAAGCCCAATTTCCTCGGGCGCATCGCCGATGCCAGCATCGGAAAATCCGGAAGGTTCAGCCTGATCGGCCGCGACCGCAGCGTCATCATTACGCGCAACGTTGCAAACATGCTCAAGCCCGGGCCCCTGCCCGGCATGACGCTCTATTTCGACCGCGCGGTCAGCGGCGAACGGGGTTGGCAGGAGGACACCGATCGCCTCGGCCTGCACGCGCTGTTCACTTTCGCCCCACTTTCGAAGGTTCCGTGGGTTCTTACTGCGGCCTTACCCGTGGAAGAGGCCTTTACGCCAATTGCGAAGGTGGACCAGAGCTCATTGCAGACGCTGCTGGCACTGGCATGCCTGTTGCCGATCATGGTCTGGCTGGGCGTCGCGCGTGTGATGGCGCCGCTCACCCGGCTGCGCAATGGCGTCCGCGCTTTGCGGCGCGTGCCTGCATCGGCGACGCCATTGCCGGTCGGGCGCCACGACGAGATCGGCGATCTGGCGCAGGACTTCAACGGTCTCATAGAGGACCGCGCGCGTAGCGCCGAGGAAACGCGCATCCAGTCGGAGCAATTGCGGCTGATCATCCAGAACCTGCCGATGGGGATCATGGTCCTGGATCGGGAACTTGTCGTCACCGCCTTCAACGAGCGGCTTCTGGCCCTGCTCGACCTTCCCTACGATCGAATCGCCTGCGGCTCGCGCATGGAGGATTTTCTGCGTTTCTCCGCGCAGCGCGGCGAATACGGGCCCGGCGACACCGAACAGCATGTACGCGAGAGGATCGCGCTGGTGCGCAAGGGCGAGGCGTATCAATTTGAGCGCCACCGGCCAGACGGCGCGGTGCTCGAAGTGCGGGGCAGGCCGATGCCGGACGGGGGCATGGTCACCACCTATACCGATGTTACCGAGCAGCGCAGGGCCGAAGCGGAAGTGCGCAGCAACGCCGGCCTGCTGCGTGGCGCAATCGACACCATCGATGAAGCATTCGTTCTCTACGATGCCGATGACCGCCTGGTGTTTTGCAACGACAAGTACCGCCGGATTTACGCCGATACGGCGGATGCGATCGTTCCCGGAGCGCGTTTCGAGGACATCATCCGCACAGGCGCGCAACGCGGGCAATACCGCGACGCGATCGGCCGCGTGGACCAATGGGTGGCCGAGCGTCTGGCGTCGCACCGATCGGGTAACACGGTCCTGGTGCAGAAACTGGATAACGGACGCACCCTGCGCATCATCGAGCGCAAGATGCCCGACGGCCATACGGTCGGCTTTCGCGTCGACATCACGGAACTGGTTCGCGCCGGTGAGGCGGCCCAGGAGGCATCGCGCGCCAAGAGTGAATTCCTGGCGACCATGAGCCATGAGGTGCGCACGCCGATGAACGGGGTGCTGGGCATCGCCGAACTTCTGCTCGACACCCCGTTGACGCCGGAACAACGCGACTATGCCGAAACGATCCTGCGCTCCGGCCGCTCGCTGTTGCAGATTCTCAACGACATACTCGACTTCTCGAAGATCGAGGCCGGGAAACTGCAGATAGAGAGCATCGCATTCGACCCGGCGCGCGTCGTTGACGACGCACAGGCACTTTATGGACCGCGCGCATCGGCCAAGGGCCTGCTCCTGCGATCCGCGGTCGCGCCTGAGGTTCCGCGCGCCGTGCTGGGCGACCCCGGCCGCTTGCGCCAGGTACTTTCGAACCTGATCGGCAATGCGCTCAAGTTCACCGAAGCCGGCCAGATCACGATCGAATGCCGTCTCATCGAAACCGATGGCACGCGGGTCGTCCTCGGTTTCTCGATCGTGGACACCGGCATCGGCATGACGCAGGAGCAGCAATCAAGGCTTTTTCAAGCCTTCTCGCAAGCCGATGCGTCCACCACGCGGCGCTACGGCGGCACCGGCCTGGGTCTGTCGATATGCCATCGCCTGGTGGACCTGATGGGAGGGGGCTTCGAGGTTCGCAGCGAGCCCGGCGCAGGGTCGACCTTCAGCTTCACGATGGACGCAACGCTGGCACCGATCGCTGCCTTGCCGGTGGCGACGCCGGCGGCGCTGGTGCAGGAGCGCTTCAGTGGACGCGTTCTGGTGGTCGAAGACAACGTGGTCAATCGCAAGGTCGCACGCGCGACCCTCAAAGGCTTCGGCCTGGACGTGCTGGAAGCCGAAGACGGCAGCATCGCGCTGGACGTGGTCGCCAATGAGTCGGTTGACCTGATCCTGATGGACATGCATATGCCGGTCATGGATGGGCTGGAGGCAACCCGGCGCATCCGCGCCGCCGAAGCAGCCGGCACACTGGCGGGACGGCGACCGATCGTCGCCATGACGGCCAGCGTTCTCGCCGATGCCATGGAGGCCTGCAAGGAGGCGGGCATGGACGACTTCCTGCCCAAACCCTTCGAGCGCCGGCAGATCGCGCTGGTCCTGGCGCGCTGGCTGCGCGCCGCCGCGGCAACTGCGGACCCGACGCCAGTTGAAAGCGTGGATCGAGGCGCAACAACAGGTGAGCGGGCGGAGCCGGAATCCGCGGCGGCGATCGACGCTACGATCTATGCCCAGTTGGCAAAAACCATGGAAGATGAAATGCCGGCCCTGATCGCGGATTTCGTCGACAGCACGCGGACGATGATCGCGGCTTTGGGCACCGCACCGGATTGCACCGACGCGAAGCTGGTCACGCGCCTGGCGCACACCCTCAAATCGAGTGCGGCCATGATCGGCGCCGGCGCCTTGTCGGCGCGCGCCAAGGCGCTCGAAGCCGAAACGAAGGGCGGGGATTTACGCCAACTCGATCGATCCCGCGAGGGCATTCGAGTCGAGTTCGAGCGTGTTTGTGGCGCGCTCGAACATCTTGAATGCCACGCTGTGGCGAACGCGGATGCCTGAAATCGCTCAACCTGGGGCCCATGCGGTGGACGCCGCCGCCGCTGGAAAGGCAGCCAATAAGCCGTGGATCGGCAGCAGATGCGTGGCAGATCAACAAAGAAAGAGGCAGTGATGGACAGAATCGGAGCAGTGGCCTCGCCCTTGGGTGAGTTGCAGCGGGCGGGCACCAGTACGCCGCTGGTTCGAAGCGGGTCGGGCTGCCGGGTCCGGCGGCTTGGCCGCCGCCCTGGCCAAAGCGCTCGGATCAAGCGACGGCGCACAAGCTCAGGCGTCCGCTCTGTCACGCAACTTTCAACCCGGCTAAGCGACAGTGCCGCTGGAGGAAACCATGCTCGCGATGCAAAAGGCCAACGTGTCGTTCCAGGCGCCGGTGCAGGTGCGTAACCGCATGGTCGGCGCACCCCACGACAGCATGAACCGGCAGGCTTTACTTCCTCGTACGGCCAGGCTTCACTTTCAACTGCAACTGCCGTAATTCAATCCGTTTAGATCGTATAAATCAGGAAAACTCAATGACCGACAAAAACCTGAAGTTCCTCGTCGTCGACGACTTCTCGACCATGCGGCGCATCGTACGCAATCTGCTCAAGGAACTCGGTTACGTCAACGTCGATGAAGCAGAAGACGGTGTGGCGGCGTTGCAAAAGCTGAAAAGCCAGAGTTTCGGTTTTGTCATTTCTGACTGGAACATGCCGAACATGGACGGGTTGGCGTTGCTGAAATCGATCCGCGCCGACGAACAACTGAAGAAAATTCCGGTGTTGATGGTGACCGCCGAAGCCAAGCGGGAAAACATTGTGGCGGCCGCCCAAGCCGGTGCCAATGGCTATGTCGTCAAGCCGTTTACTGCGGCTACTTTGGACGAAAAGCTGGGCAAGGTTTTCCAGAATCTCGCAGCCGCGGCCTGACCGCACATGAATAAGCTCAATTTCAGCCAAGGGGGCTGCGGTGGATAACGAGACACAATTGTCGGGCAGTGCCGGTCATTGCGCCGATGCTTCTGCGTACCGTGAACAAGATGTTGGCGAAACATCGCTGCCGGGCGCGACAGCCGCTTCTGACCAGGCGGATCTGATTCAGCGAGTTGGCACTCTTACCCGCACATTGCACGATAGCTTGCGCGCGCTCGGCTACGACAAAGACGTGGAAGCTGCGGCGAATGCGATCCCTGACGCGCGTGACCGCCTTGCCTATGTCGTGAACATGACGCAGCAGGCGGCTGATCGCACGTTGAACGCGATTGAAGTTCTCAAGCCGCTGCAAGAAGAATTGGGGGTAGGGGCGGCGCGATTGGTGCAGCGCTGGGATCAGCTATATGCGCGCGAACTCGATGTTGCCCGGTTCAAGGTACTGGCAGACGAGACGCGCGAATATCTGCGCAACGTGCCGGCGCAAACCAGATTGACCAATACGCATCTGACCGAAATCATGATGGCGCAGGACTTTCAGGATTTGACCGGCCAGGTGATCAAAAAGACCACCGCGATCATCCAGATGGTCGAAACGGAGCTGCTCAAGCTGCTGTACGACAGTGTGCCGCGCGAGCGGCGCGTGGAAGTGTCAAGCAGCTTCCTCAACGGGCCGCAAATCAAGGTTGGCGAAGATGGCAGCGCCGTCACCAACCAGACGCAGGTTGACGATTTGCTTGAGAGCCTCGGGTTTTAACCCGCGCCGCTCGCTACGCGACAGCATGGAACAGCAGAACAGCGGGGCAATTGGCGAGTTATTCGAGCGACGGGTAATCAGCCTTCAGATGCAAGATGCAAGACAGAAATGAATTGACCAAGAACACATTTCCGAAAACCGGAAGCAGCCGGGAGCGCGTGGCCAGCCCTACGAATCAACGGATCAAACAATCAACAACGTGCAGCATCAAATGGTGAACCAAACATGATGATTTGCGGGCATCTGGCCAGTGCGCAGAGCGATATGTCGCAAGTGCAGGCGTTGCTGCGCGACGCAGTGGAGCATCTGCTCGTTGATGCCTGTGCGATTCGCGAAGCCAGCCGCCTGCAGCAGGCAGTCGCAAGGAGCGACCTTGCCGGAGCCTGGGAAAAAACCCTGGAGCTCAGCCAAATGATCGATTTGCATGCGGGTTCTGCGCTGCGTCACCTGCAATTCCAGGACATGGTTTCGCAATTGATCGAACACGTGCGCAAGCACCTCGATGCAATGGCGGAATTGTCCGGCCCCGAGCCAACCGTGAGCGAAGTACAAGGTCTGTCGCAACACGCAGGCAGCCCGCTTCCGGCGGGTTCAAAGCCGGTCCTGGCAATTGATATGCGGCAGGGTGAAGTGGAATTGTTTTAAGCCGGCCGGACAACGCAGACAAGCCTTACCCAAACAGATTACGCACGATTTGCAAGGAGCGACGCATGGCCAAGAAAATACTCGCGGTGGACGACTCGCCGTCAATTCGAAAAATGGTCGGCTTCACGCTGCGCAGCGCAGGCTACGACGTAGTCGAAGCCGAAGATGGCCAGGATGGCCTGGACAAAGCCAAACTGGGGCCGGTCGATCTGGTGCTGACTGACCAGAACATGCCGCGCATGGACGGTTTGACGCTGGTCAAGTCGCTGCGCGCCTTGCCGGCCTACAGCCGCGCGCCGATTTTGATGCTGACTACCGAATCAAGCGACGAAATGAAAGCCGCCGGGCGCGCCGCCGGCGCCACCGGATGGATGGTCAAGCCGTTCGATCCGGACCGCTTGCTCCAGGTAGTCAAAAAAGTGCTTGGTTGACCCACCCGCCGCGATTCGAATCGACAGCCGCTAAAGAGAAACAGAAAGAGGAAACCATGAGCATCGACATGAGCGAGTTCTACCAGGTGTTTTTCGACGAGGCCGCCGAGCTCCTCGGCGACATGGAAAACCTGTTGATCGATCTCGACATTGACAACCCCGGCGATGAAGAATTGAACGCTATATTTCGCGTCGCCCATTCGATCAAGGGCGGTGCTGCGACCTTTGGCTTTGCCGACATGACAGAAGTCACGCATGTGCTCGAATCGTTGCTTGACCGCCTGCGCAAGCATGAGCTGGCACTGCGTGCAGAAATGGTGGACGCATTTTTGATGGCCCGCGATGTGGTCAAGGCGCAATTGGCAGGGCATCGGGGCGATGGCGCGGCGGACCCGGCCAAGGCCGCACAAGTGCGTGAATGGCTCAGCAATCTGGCCGCCGGTGGCGCCGGGCAGGCGCTTGCCAATGCAGCGTCGCCGGCAGGCGACAGCAGCCGCATCGACAGTAGCGCAGCAGCGCAGCCCGCAGCGATTGCCGGCCGGCACTACCGGGTCGAGTTTAATTTTCGCAGCACAACTGCGGCTTTTGACAACCTGCTGCGCAACCTGCGCACCATGGGAAGTGCCGAAATGGATGCGGCCTCAAGAAGCGTACAGCTGCCCTTGATCGCGCAAGACAATGCCAACGTAGCGTATGAGCCATGCGTGGTCAACGTCATCACAGATGCGCTTGAAAATGATTTGTGGGAAGCCTTGGCGTTTGTGGTCGATCCGGCCGGCATCAACATCGAGGAAGTGCTGCCAACGGCGGCAACGCCGGCCAAAAATACAGCGCAGGCACGGGTGGGCACAACTGCACCGACGGGCACAACTGCACTGACGGGCACAACTGCAGCAGCGGGCGAAGCGGGGCCAACAACCCCTTCTACAGCGTCTCTTCCGGCGGGTGATGAGCCGGGCTTTGGGTTTTTCGAGCCGCTGTATCAGGCGATTGCCGGCACCGGGGCGCCTGATTCGCACCCGCCTGCGGCCGCTGCGATTACAGCGGCGGTTACAGCGCCGGTTACAAGCGTCCAAACCATTCCCGCAGCAGCCGTGGTGGAGCTGCGTGCGGCAGAAGGCGCCGCCGGGCGCCGCGCCAGCGACAACAATGCGCCGGTTGAAGAGCAGCGTGGCCGCCGCGCCACCGACAAACCGGGCCCCGCAGCGAGTTCTGATGCCAGCTCGATTCGCGTCAATATCGAAAAGGTCGATCAACTGATCAACCTGGTGGGCGAGTTGGTGATCACCCAGTCGATGCTGGCGCAAACCGCCTTGACCGCCAACGCCGCGCAACACGAAAGGCTGGTCAAGGGTCTTGGCCAGCTTGAGCGCAATACCCGCGACTTGCAGGAATCGGTGATGTCGATCCGCATGATGCCGATCAGCTTCGTGTTCAGCCGCTTTCCGCGTCTGGTGCGTGATCTGGCCTCCAAGCTGGGCAAGGAAGTCGAGCTCAAGACCGTGGGTGAGAGTACCGAACTGGACAAAGGCCTGATTGAAAAAATCGCCGACCCGCTGACTCACCTGGTGCGCAACTCGATTGATCACGGCATCGAAAACCCGGAGAAGCGGGTTGCTGCGGGCAAGGCGGCGAAGGGCACGATCACGTTGCGCGCGTTCCATCAGGGCGGCAACATCGTGATCGAAGTGCTGGACGACGGCGCCGGACTCGATCGCAGCAAAATTATCGCCAAGGCACGGGCGCAAGGGCTGGCGGTCACCGACACGATGCCCGATCAGGAAGTCTGGTTGCTCATTTTCGCGGCCGGCTTCTCCACCGCCGAAGTGGTCACCGATGTCTCTGGCCGCGGCGTCGGCATGGATGTAGTGCGCCGGAATATTCAGGCTTTGGGCGGCAGCGTCGAAATCGATTCTGCCCTGGGCGCCGGCACGCGCATCTCGATCCGCCTGCCGCTGACGCTCGCCATCGTTGACGGCCTATCGGTTGCGGTGGGGGACCAAACCTTCATTGTGCCGCTCACCTACATCATCGAATCGCTGCAGCCGCGCATGGAAGAGATCAAGACCGTGGGCAACTGCAACATGGTGATCCACGTGCGTGGCGAATACCTGCCGATTGTGCGGGCGCACGATTTTTACGGAGTCAAAGCGGCCTCCACCGACATGAGCGCCGGCATCATCGTGATTCTGGAATCCGACGGCACCAAAAAGGCGCTGTTTGTGGACGCGTTGCTGGGGCAAAACCAGGTGGTGATCAAGAGCCTTGAATCAAACTATCGCCGGGTGCGCGGTGTCTCGGGCGCCACCATCATGGGCGACGGCACGGTGGGCCTGATCATGGATGTCAATGCGGTGGTGCGCAGCAATGTGAATGACAACGCCGCGCAGGGTGTGGAACTGAAACTGGCGGCTTGAGCGCAGACGCGCGCACAGGCTAATTCAATTTTTTCAATTCAAGGAGCGAAGCAATGAACCAGACCAGCACGGCCAGCACGGCCAACACGGCAACCCACGCGGCGGTTGCCGCGGCGGCGGCGAATCAGGCAGTGGCGCAAGCGGGCCCGAACGAGTTTCTCACCTTCACGCTCGGCGCCGAGGAATACGGCATCGAAATTCTCAAAGTGCAGGAGATTCGTGGCTATGAGAAGCCGACCACCATCGCCAACGCGCCGCCCTTCATCAAGGGCGTGATCAACCTGCGCGGCATCATCGTGCCGATCATCGACATGCGCATCAAGTTTCAATTGAGCAGCGCCGCGTACGACCAGTTTACGGTGGTCATCGTCCTCAACGTCGCCGGGCGCGTGGTCGGCATGGTGGTGGACAGCGTCTCGGACGTGATCGCGCTGTCGGCCGAGCAGATCCGGCCTGCCCCTGAATTCGCGTCAACCAAGTTCGATGCCACCTTCATCACCGGGCTGGGGGCGCTGGACGCGCGGATGTTGATTTTGATGGATATCGAAAAACTGATGTCCAGCGCCGACATGGCGTTGATCGACGAGAAAGTTCACTGATTCACCCTGGCTTCATCCTTAGTCACCAATTTTATTTAACTGGAGTAACTGTCATGAAAAACCTGAAGATAGGCAAGCGTTTGGGAATTGGCTTTGGCATCGTACTGTTGTTCTTGATCGGTATTACCGCCTTGGGGCTTTCGCGAATGGCGCAGTTGAAGGAGAACACGGCCATCATGGTCAAACGAGACGTGACGAAGGTGCAAACTGCAGGCGCAATGGAAAGCGCGAGCCGGGCGAATTCCAGAAGGTTCCTGGAAATGCTCAATGTGACCGATCCGGCGCAGATGGCCAAGATAAAGGAACGTATCGCGGCCAACACGAAGACGGCCGCCGAGAATGCGGAAAAACTTGAAAGTCTGCTGTCCACTCCGGAAGACAAAGCGTTGATGGCCAAAATCAAGGAAAGCCGGGTCATCTATATCGCCGCCTTCACCAAGCTTGTAAAGGCGGTGGAGGAAGGGAAGCGCGACGATGCGGTAAAGATTTCGAACGCAGAAATGCTGCCGACCCTGGACGTGTACTTGGCACACATCAGGGACATGCTCGCCAGCCAGGGCAAGCAGCTGGAGATAGGCGTTGCAAACAGCGAAGAAGTCTATACCGGCGCACGCAACATGATGCTGGCGCTGGCCGCCCTGGCCGCGCTGCTGGCCTGTGGCGTCGCCTGGTGGGTGACGCGATCGGTGACCGGCCCGCTGGGACGGGCGGTGGTGATCGCCGATGGGATAGCCACGGGCAAGCTGGACAACGACATTGTGGTTGACAGCAAGGACGAGACCGGGCAGTTGCTGACCGGCTTGAAGAGCATGCAGGATGTGCTGCTGGAATCGAACCTCAATTTCAAAGGCCAGTTGGCTGCGATCAACAAAGCGCAGGCAGTGATCGAGTTCACGCTGGACGGCAAGATCCTCACGGCGAACGACAATTTTCTCAACACGCTGGGGTATTCGCTGGGCGAGATCAAAGGGCAGCACCACAGCATGTTTGTCGAACCGGCCGTTCGCTCCACCACTGAATACCGCATGTTCTGGGAAAAGCTGGGACGCGGCGAATTCGATGCTGCGCAATACAAGCGCATCGGCAAGGGCGGCAAGGAAGTCTGGATTCAGGCCTCGTACAACCCGATCATGGATTTGAACGGCAAGCCGTTCAAGGTGGTCAAGTTCGCAACCGACGTGACCGCCCAGGTGCTCGCCGCACAGGTGATGGAACAGGCAGTAGCCCAGACCGGGGAGGTGGCAAGCGCCGCCAAGGAAGGTGACCTGACCCAACGGATTCCGCTCGAAGGCAAGAGCGGCCAGATCGCAGAACTGTGTGGCGGTGTCAATTCCCTGATCGAAAACATTGCCGCAGTGGTCGCGCAGACGCAAGAAGTGGCAGGCGCCACCCAAGACGGCGATCTGACCCGGCGCATTTCGCTCGAAGGCAAGAGCGGCCAGATCGCAGCGCTGTGCGAAAGCGTCAATGCGATGGTCGACAACATGGCTGGCGTGGTCGGGCAGATCAAGGAATCTTCCGATCTGATCGGCACGGCATCGAAAGAAATCGCCTCAGGCAACACCGACCTGTCGAGCCGCACCGAAGAGCAGGCCAGCTCGCTGGAAGAAACGGCTTCGTCGATGGAAGAACTCACTTCGACCGTCAAGCAGAACGCGGAGAACGCCAAGCAGGCCAATCAGCTGGCGATTGGCGCATCCGACATCGCGGTGCGCGGCGGTGATGTGGTCAAGCAGGTGGTGACGACGATGAGTTCGATCAGCGAAAGTTCGAAGAAGATTGTCGATATCATCAGCGTGATCGACGGCATCGCATTCCAGACCAACATTCTCGCGCTCAACGCAGCAGTCGAGGCGGCGCGGGCCGGTGAACAGGGGCGTGGCTTTGCGGTGGTGGCAACCGAAGTGCGCAATCTGGCGCAGCGTTCGGCAGCAGCCGCCAAAGAGATCAAGACCCTGATCGAAGATTCGGTCAATAAAGTCGACAACGGCACCAAGCTGGTCGATCAGGCCGGCAAGACGATGGACGAGATCGTCACCTCGGTCAAACGCGTGACCGACATCATGAGCGAGATCACGGCGGCCTCGCAGGAGCAGTCGTCCGGCATCGACCAGGTCAGCACCGCAATCACGCAGATGGACGAAGTGACGCAGCAGAACGCGGCGCTGGTTGAAGAAGCGGCCGCGGCGGCTGAGAGCCTGGAAGAACAGGCGCAGAAGCTGGTTGAAGCGGTGGCGATGTTCAAGCTCGACGACTCGGTTCGTGCGGAGCGCCGCGCGCCAACCCGCGCTTCCAACGTGACGCGTTTGCCGAGCAAGCCGGTGGCCAAGTCGAAAGCGGCATCGCAGCCGGAAGCCAAACCGGCGCCGCGGCGTGCTGCCAAGGTGGCCGGCGGCGGCGCTGGTGCGGCCGAAAGCTGGGAAGAGTTCTGACCGGCAATTGGAAGCGGCAGCCGGCACGCGCGATCAATCACGCGGGCCGGCTGGCAAAAAAATAATTGAGTATTGCAACCTGCCGGCGCTGGCGCCAGCGGGTTGCTGGCAACTGTCACCCATCATTGCTTTGAGGACTTATCGGCATGCAACAGGAGCGCAATGACGGCGGGGATTTTGAATTCACCGACAGTGACTTCGAGCGGATCTGCCGGCTGATTCACACCAGGGCCGGCATCTCCCTCAAGGAAACCAAGCGGCAGATGGTGTATAGCCGCGTCGGGCGGCGCCTGCGGCATCTGGGGGTGCAGCGTTTTGCCGATTATCTTGACCGGTTGGAGTCAAAAAAGGATGCTGCAGAGTGGCAGCAGTTCACCAATGCCCTGACTACCAATTTGACCTCGTTTTTTCGCGAACAACATCATTTTCCGGTGTTGGCCGATCTGCTGCGCAAAGGGGCTGGCCGCGGCAGCATGACAGTCTGGTGCAGCGCGGCTTCAACCGGCGAAGAACCTTACTCGATCGCGATGACCGCGCTCGATACGCTCGGGCGCCAGGCGTCGAAAATGCGCATTCTGGCGACTGACCTCGATACCAATGTGTTGCAAACGGCCACCGCCGGCGTGTATCCGCTCGAATTACTGGAGCGCCTGCCGGACGGTTACGCCAAGCGGTTTTTTCTCAAGGGCAGTGGTGCGCAGACCGGGTTTGCGCGGGTGCGCGATGAGGTGCGTGAGCTCGTCACCTTCCGCCAGCTCAATCTGCTGGACCCAAGCTGGCCGGTGCGCGGGCCGCTCGACGCGATCTTTTGCCGCAATGTGATGATCTATTTCGACCGACCGACCCAGCGCAGAATACTCGAGCGCTTCTACCCGCTGCTGCGTGAAGACGCGCTCCTTTTCATGGGGCATTCGGAAAGCCTGCACCACGCGACCGACCTGTTCAAGCTGCGTGGCAAGACGGTCTATCAACCATTGGCAAAACACTGACATGGCAGAACCAACCGCAGCCGACGGTCTGGCACGCAATCGGTATATGGATCCGGGTTTGCAGCGAACCGCGGTGAAGCTCTTGCCGGGCGAATACCACGTCACCAATGAAGATCTGGTGCAAGTGACGGTGTTGGGCTCGTGCGTTGCCGCCTGCATTCGCGATGTCACAAGCGGTATCGGCGGGATGAATCACTTCATGCTGCCGGATGCCGGCAGCGGCGGGGCCGACCGCTTCGGCAGTACCGGGCGCTATGGTGTGCAGGCAATGGAACTGCTGATCAACGGGCTGCTCAAGCTGGGCGCTTCCAGGCGGAATTTCGAAGCCAAGGTGTTCGGCGGCGGTAACGTGATGAATTGCCTGAGTAACACCAACGTGGGGTCGCGCAACGCACAGTTCGTGCTGGAATTTCTTGCCGATGAAGGGATCCGCGTGGCGGCACGCGACCTCGAGGACATTTATCCGCGCAAGGTTTATTTTTTCCCGCGGGAGGGTCGCGTGCGGGTCAAAAAGCTGACCAACATGCACAACAACACGCTGGCCGAGCGGGAAGCCCAATACACGCAGCGTTTGCGCCGGGATGCGGGAGCCGGCGCAGGTGGCGACATCGAGTTGTTCGGTTGAGCACGCGCAAAGGGGAAATCAATGCAATCAGCAGCAGCCGCGACAGTGCGGAAAATTCGTGTGCTGGCCGTAGACGACTCGGCCTTGATCCGTAAAGTGTTGACCGAGATTGTCAATCAAGAGCGCGATATGGAGATGATAGGCGCGGCGCCGGACCCGATCGCCGCGCGCGAAATGATTCGTGCGTTGAATCCGGACGTGCTGACGCTGGATATTGAAATGCCGAAAATGGACGGCCTCGATTTTCTTGAGCGCCTGATGCGATTGCGGCCGATGCCGGTGGTGATGGTGTCCACCCTGACCGAGCGCGGCTCGGACATCACAATGCGCGCACTGGAACTGGGCGCGGTCGATTTTGTCGCCAAGCCCAAGCTCGATATCGTCAACGGCATGCAGGTCTACGCGCGCGAGATCACCGACAAGATCCGCGTCGCAGCAGCGGCCAAAATCGGCCTGCGGCGCCGCTCGGCGGCTGCTGCCGGGCAACCTGCGGCAACGCCGCTGCAGTCTCTGGCAAACCGGCAGATCTCGACCGAGAAGATCATCGCCATCGGCGCTTCCACCGGGGGCACCGAGGCAATCAAGGAAGTGTTGATGCAGTTGCCGCCGGATAGTCCCGGCGTGCTGATCACCCAGCACATGCCGGAAGGGTTTACCCGTTCCTTCGCCAACCGCCTGGATAGCCTGTGCCGCATCACGGTGACCGAGGCGGTGCACAACGAACGCATTCTGCCCGGCCACGCCTACATCGCGCCGGGTCATTCGCATCTGTTGCTCAAACGCAGTGGCGCCAATTACATGACCGAGTTGTCGCAAGCGCCGCCGGTGAACCGGCACCGTCCGGCAGTCGATGTGCTGTTCCGTTCTTGCGCCGTGCACGCCGGGCAGAATGCGGTGGCGGCAATTCTCACCGGCATGGGGCGCGATGGCGCAGTGGGAATGGAAGAACTGCATGATGCCGGCGCCTACACCATCGCCCAGGATGAAGCGAGCTGCGTCGTATTCGGCATGCCCAAGGAAGCCATCGCGCAAGGCGGGGTGGATGAGGTGGTGCCAATTCAGGATATTGCCCGGCGCATCCTCACGCAAATCAACGCGCGTGGCCGGCACGGAATTCGTGTGTAGCTTGAAACCCTTGGTGGGAGCCGCTTTCAGGTTATCTCAAGAGGGCGGAATCTGCCGCCTTGGCGGCGCTCTCGGGTGCGATTCAAACTGATGTGGCGACGCGTTCAAGTGGCGCGACATGCGGATCTCTTGCCCAACATTGATCCCAGCTCCAACCATACGACACATCAGTTTGAATCGCACCCGCTGTGCGGCGGGTTTTCTGCGGTTTTCTGCGGCTTCCCGGCGCCAGAGTAGACCTGTAGCATGCTGGACGTGTGGAAAGAAGAGCATGGAAATGAAAAGCGCGGAAGTGGTTCGCAACGCCGAGGAACGCAAGGCGTTTTACGCCAGGATCGATGGCAACAACCTGGCGCCGCTGTGGGAAGTACTCAAGGGCCTGGTTCCGGCAGAGCCCAAGCCCGCCGCCGCGCCGCACCTGCGGGACTATGACGCGATTCGCCCGCGCATTTTCGAGTCAGGCGGGGGCCTACACCGCGGTCAATGGCGAAAAACCCTGATGCACGAGGGCGATTTCGTCATCACGCCCTCATGGACCTGGCCCGACCCCGGCAATGACTCGCCCGACCCGACGGTCTGGCTCGATGTCCTTGATTTGTCGACGGTTGCGCATTTTCATGGCCATCCAACACCCCAAAATCACCCACTCGATTTCCCGAAGACCCAAAATGTTTAACGCGCTCATTATTGACGATAACCAAATGATTCGTATGGTGTTACGAACCATCTTGAACGCTGCTGGTTATAGAGTAGTTGGGGAATCAGGCAATGGCGAAGTTGGGCTTGAATTACTGATCAAGCTCGAACCCCATATCGTATTTTTGGACATCATGATGCCCGATAGTGATGGCCTTGAAGTCTTGAGCCAAATTCTGGAGCGCGCGCCGCAAACTATTGTGTTGATGGTCACCGGCAAACACGATGCGGAAACGGTGCAAAATGCGATTCGCGGCGGTGCAAAAGGCTTCATCATCAAGCCCTTCAATTCTGGCGCTGTACTCGATGCGGTTGAATGGGCGCTCGCGCGCGCAGCAGCGGAGCGTGCGGAAAGGCTGGAAAAGCAAAGGGATTGACAAGCGCGCTGAACGAGCTTTGCTGAACGCATTCCCATGCTGGTGAGGCTGTCGCAAAAGTCAGAAACCTGCGCGCAAGGCTGCAAAGCCAAGCTACACCCGCTCCAGCAATCGGAGACTTTCGCGAAACAGTAAACCTCAGTGCGGGGACGGCCCTCTCCCTCTATCCGCTTGAGGCTGTCGCAAAAGGGCAAGCCTCAGCGCAGTGACAGACCAGTTCCCAGTTCCCAGTTCCCACTACCCGCTTGCGGGAGAGGGTTGGCCTCCTCTATCAAAATAGTTGTCGCCTCGATACGAGATGAGCGGCCTCGATCATAATATCCATGCAGGATATGGTATTGCCATGGCATCCAAAAACGGCAAACAAGACGCGATCAGGAAAGCATTGATTGACGACGATGGTACCGACCTCGATTTCCCTGGTGTTTATCGAATCTCGCTTCGGGTTTAGGAGGTTTCTCCCAGTCTTGGCATCCCGCTCGGCCTCAGATTTGCCTTCAACCTGTTTGCTCCGAACCCCACCAGCTTTGGGATCATCGAAGTCCGGCATATCAGAGAGGTTGTTCTCTCGCGCCAGCGGGCCGAGGATTTTCTTGTTGATCTGGTCACCAATATCCGACTTGCCCTTGAGCGCGACCATGTCGGCAAAGCTCGCGCCCGGCGGAATTTTGATCGGGGCAAAGGGCTGGCCCGCGTATTTGTCGCTCACGTATTTGACGAACAACAGCACGAGGGCGTAGTCCTTGTATTGGCTGGCGTCCATGCTGCCGCGAAGTTCGTCACAGCTCGACCAGAGCGAGGAATAGAGTTCTGATTTTTTGAGGGCCATCCCTTAATTGTCAGCGCCGAGCCGAAAGTGTATGAATTCAGCCGATCTGGCTATGCGGCGATTTTGTCGTTCCTTTTTCTTCGTCTCCATTGTCTCCGACAGTCTTCTTCGCTTTGACAGTCGCTATTTCAATGACTTGGACGACATCAGACAATCCAGGCCGTGAACGAATGGTGGTCGTGAGTCCGAAATCACTGCAGTTTCAAACCGGCCAAAAACCAGCACGTTCGCACCGGCGCCCACACTTAATCGCTCCAGTTGATGGGCATGAGCATAGTGGTCACATATCACCGCTGTTTTTCCTTCCAATCGCGGAACTCCGAAAGGCGCAAGCGATAGCGGGCAATGTTGCCGTCGTGCAGCCCCTTCAATTCGGCGATGGCCATTTCGATGAATCGCGTTCGATCTTCGGCCGCGACAAGGTTCGCAGTTTCCCGCTCGATGATCAACGAGTCCGCCTTCCATCGTTTGCGCACGATTTCCCCGATGATATCTGCCAGTACGTCACGATATTTTCTTCTGAACGGATCTGGCTGCGGTAACGAATCGGCTATTGCGCGGTATTGCTGGCAGGATCGTTCGTAGGCCCACGCGAATACATCTACAAGCAACTCGACCTTGTTTCGCTCATAGACAGCCAGAGTTCCTTCGACGTAAGCGCGTTCAGGCACTTCGACAAAGGACAAGGGGCAAAGGTTGTGCTTGAGCAACGGAATGTTGGCGCCGAGCCGCGAAACCCGCTTGTTCACGTCTTCGAAAGGCTGCAGGTAGGGAATCTGCACCATCAGGAAGAACGCCTGTTCAAACGGGTCGCCGATCGCCGCCGCTTTGTCGAGAACAACACGAAAGAAGCCGTCGATCTGTTGCGGGATGGCCAGCGGACGAAACACCGTGCCCGAGATATCCACGATGCGCTCGCGCAGTTTGCCGCCCGCGCCAGGATCTGCGAGCAGATTCTCCGACAGCAGCGCATGCAGGTTTTGAAAAGTATGAATGTCATAGCCGATCTCGTCGGCGCCATCCACCAGGTACTCGATGGCGCGCTTGTGGTTCAGGATCATCTGCGTTTCGCGCGCGTCGCGGCCGGCGGCCGCCTCACCTTGCTCGATCAGGCGTTGGGTATCCAGCCGCGTGTAGGTGTTGCCCTCGAGTTTGGATGAAGCCCATGAAAGGTCGATCAGCAACCGCCCGAGCACATCGCGTGCATAGGTGCCCGCCCGCCGCTCGGGCGTTGGGGCTTCGCCCAGGCCGCGCAGGTGAGTACGCGTCTCGCGTGGCAAATACCAGGTTTCATTGGGCCGGTAATCGAGCAGGAATTCGCGCCGGTAGCCGAGCGGCGCTCGCAGCGTGAGCGGGCGGCGCACGAGGTCGCGCAGACGCGAGCCCTCTGCTGACATCGGGACGTAGATCTCCACGGAGAGCGCCCCCGCCTCTGCGTTTATCGCCCCCGCTTCTGGCTGGACGCTAACGCTGCCTTCTGCCGGCACGCGGTACATGGCGCCGCGTTTGCGGCCCTTCGCAACAAGACGGCCCTGCTTGACCAGTTCATTTAGCCGGCGTTGCAGCGTTCTTCTGGCCACGCCCTCGCCGAGGCCCGACTGAATCATCTCGATACTCGCGCCGTCTGGCCGTTGGCGTACCGCGTTCACGACCACTTCGTACTCGGCGGTTGAGACTATCTTCGGCATGGGTCAGCTCGGAGGATGGGTACCAATTGCGCCATATCCTACGCGCGTTTTGGCGCAAATTCAATAATGCGCCAATTAAAATGGCGCATTACAGTTTCTATTTGGCGCAATAACAGCGCCAATTTGGCCGGAAATTCTTGCGCGAGTCCGAGCGCCTTCTGTCCCACATGCTGTTCGCCCATTGGCGAGGGAAAAACGAAGATGTCGTGCAACGCCCTGCGCGCTTTCAATAGCTCGACAGCCTGGCTTGGAAGCATCACGGCATGGGGCTCACCGTTCTTGGTCTCGTGAATCGTCCAGACCGCGCGCTCAAGATCGATATCGCGCCATAGCGCGGCGACCACTTCACCTGAGCGGCAGCCGGGGAACAGCACCAACGAAAGCGCATCGCGCACGGTAAGGCTGTTGGGGCTACGCGGCAGCCACCGGATGAACGTCGCGAGCTCGGCATCGGTAAAAGCGCGCTTCCTGCGCACCTGGGGCGCACCTTTGATGCCCAGCGTCGGAAACACAAAGTCATCGGGAATGCGCCCCTGATCTGCGGCGTGGGCATAGGCGTTACGTATGCGCGACAGCAGATAGGTGCCACCGCGCGGCGCACGTTTCAACATGGGTCGGATGACTTCATCCTGCAGTTCGCGCCGTGTTAATCCGGCGGCAGCGCGATCCC
>ENA-ORBV01003369-ORBV01003369.1-microbial-mat-metagenome-genome-assembly--contig:-NODE-3369-length-32065-cov-6.713861_pt1 | contig 32065 bp, 26 predicted proteins | sample MGYA00237777_ERZ505514 | MGnify/ENA primary metagenome ERZ505514 (study PRJEB26160, sample SAMN06269048) | microbial mat metagenome | isolation source: Oligotrophic lake microbial mat | place... | reverse complement strand
TTCAAGCAGAAGACGGCATACGAGATTCGCCTTAGTCTCGTGGGCTCGGAGATGTGTATAAGAGACAGACCGAGGGTCGGCGTTGAACTCGGCGCTCGTTCAATGGTGGCCGTGACCGAGCCGGTGACGTTGACGCCGGGCGTGAAAAGCGCGGTGGCGATAAAGTAGGTGCCAGCGCGAAGCGGCGGATTGGAATCGGCGCCGAGGACAATAACCTCATTGCCCGTCAGCGTTTCCGAGTAGTGATCGGCGACTATTTCGCCGTCGGCTGTCAGGTCTACGTCGGCGCCATAACGCACGTACAGATCGACGTCGGTATTCGGCGTGACGGTGCTGAGCCGCACGGTAAGGCGGGTGGCGCCTTCCGGAACCTGAATGCGATAACCGTAGTTGCCGTAGAAAAGAATCGGCCCTTCGACAGCGGGGAGCGCGAGTTTGCCGGGAACGCCGGAAGTCAAAATCGTAGGCGCGGTGGGGGCCACGGCAGCACGGTCGACGGTGGCGGTGATGGTACCGGCAAAAGGCTTGGTGTTCGTGAAGTTGACGAACTGAATAAAGTAAATGCCGGGCTTGAGCGCGGGCGTGGAACCATTCGTGATCTCGACGCTTTCATCACCGGCGGGGCCTTCGGTGGAGTAATCGGCGTCGGGCCGGCCGTCAACAACGCGGGCGAGCGCGCCGAACTTGACGAACATATCAACATCGACATCGGGGGCCGTGCCGCGCAGATCGATCTTCAGCCGCGTTGCTCCTGCGGGAACGGTGATCTGGAACGCGAGGTCGCCGGAGAATAGCGTTGGCCCAGTGGTGGTGGGCAGGCTGACAAGGCGCGAAACGCCGCTGGTCAGAACGGCCGGAGGCGCGTTTGCGCCAGTGGAGGTGGTGGAAATGGACGCCGTGAGATTGCCCGTGACGGCGACGCCAGTGGTAAACAATCCGAGGGCGATGAAGTAGGTCCCCGGGCGCAGCGGCGGCGTCGATTGCGAGTTGATGACGATTGTCTCGTTACCGCTGTCGGAGTCCGAACGGTGGTCGGTGACGACGCGGCTGTTCTCCGTAACAACTTCGGTGCCGAAGCGGGCGTAGAGATCGACATCCGCATTGGGTGTGGCGGTGTTGAGCCGAATTTGCAACTGCGTCGCATTCGCCGGTACGTCGATGCGGTAGGCGGCGCTGCCCCGAAACAGAGTGCCGGAAGTGACGGCGGGCAAGCTGAAGTCGCGGCTGACGCCGTTGGTAAGCAGTGTGGTGGGAGAGGCCCCGCCGCCGGTGGTGGCTGAGCCGATGCGGGCGGTGAGCGTGGTGATAATCTCGCGACCGGTGGTGAACGAGGCGATGGCGATGAAGTAGGTTCCAGCGCGCAGTGGCGGCGAAGACTGGGCGTTGATCAGAATTCGCTCATTGCCGGAATTGGTGATGGAGTTGTAGTCGGACCTGATGCGGCCGCTCTCAATGGCGGGCTCGCTTTCGAAAGAGGCGAAAAGGTCCAGATCGGCGTTAGCGGTGGTGGTGGCGAGGTTAATTTCCAGTTCCGTAGAGCCCTCCGGGACCACCACGCGATAGCCCTGATTGCCGCTGAATAGAATGGACGATGTGACTGCAGGCAGGGTGATCCGCAGCGGAGTGCCACTGGTTATCAGGGCGCCACCTGCCGGGTTCGTGGTGCCGCCGCCTCCGGGAGTAGAGCCGGCGCGATCTTCGAGCAGCGTGCGGATTCGCGGGAAGGCAACGTCAAATCGGCCATACCAGTCAAAGGCCGGGCGTAAGTCGCATTCCGTCTGCCCCGCCGGCGGGCGCGGACCGCCGGAGAGCATGCCGACAAGCTGATTCTGGTCGTTGAAAATTCCGGAGCCGGACGAGCCTCCCTGCGTGACGCCTTCGCGCCAATTGATGGTGTAGAAGTTCTGCGATGGCCGGCCACGTGTGTTGACGGTATCCCCGCGGGAGCCGAAGGAGATCTTTTTCAGATCGCCCGTGGGGTGGTGAATGCCGGTGACGGCGGCGCCTCCGCCCAGTTCATCGGGATTCCAACCAGCAAAAAACGTGCCGTCGGGAACGCTATTCAAGCGGAGCAATGTGAAGTCGCCGGCTTCGAGCGAACTGCCCGCCATGTATCGTGCGCCAAGCGCACGGCCGATGGACGCGGCGGTGGGCGCGGGGCCATTGCAGCTTTGCGATTGATAGAGGAAGAACGCTTCAACGGTGCGCGCTTCGGCATCGGTAGAGATGCAGTGGGCGGCGGTCATGAAGTACGGGATGAAGGAACTGTTGCGCGTGTTGAGAACGGTGCCGCTGCAAAGCGCTCCGCCCTCGCCGGTTTCAAACGAGATACGGGCGACGGCGCGGGCTAGTTCGGCGTACTCCCGCCGGCAGTTGACGTCGATGTTGCAGGAAAGAGCGGCGGCTCGGGTTTCTCCGATCTTGGAAATCGACATATCCGGAGTGGGCTTGGCAATCTCAATAGGAAGGCCAGTCAAGTGAGAGATTTCGGTAATGCGGAAAGGGAGGGAACGGGAGCGGGAACTGGTTTGAAATTCGATGAGAACGGCTTCGCCAAGCGCGGCGTTCGTCCAGAATTCGCCGTCGTTGTGAATGCCGTCGTTCGCGTACGGACCGAAAGACTGGGGCTGATCGCCGTGCAATTCAGTGATCCAGACTTGGCCCTCGCTGGCATGAAAATCTTCGAGGTGGAGGCGCATCGCGACGGCGCCGGGAGAACGCAGGACCAGCCGCCAAATGGACGAGCCATCGCGAGCCGTTTGCCATCCGCCTTCCGCGTCGGCGGGCGTAACCGCGCGGTGGAACCCGATCTGCGTCAGCCCCGGTCGAACTTGTTTCGACGCGCGCTCGGCTGCGGTGACCGGGGGAAGCCAGCGCTCCGGAGCGGCGCGCAGCGTAAGGCTTTCGGAGGGAGAAGCCTGTCGAACTTTCTGCGGTGCATGGAAAATGGCTGATGGAACGCCGCGCTGCGCGAAGAGAGACGTGGTGAGAAGTAGAAAGAAGATCAGCCGCATGTGTTTATACGCGAAATCAACACTCATTCTCGCACCAATATATTTAAGATTGGTCCGGTTTTTTAGTCAGAGCGTCGTGAACGCGCTCGCGGAACCGGCCTTTGAGTCCGCCCGCCAAGCTAACGGACCCGTCGCCGAACCTGTCACGAAGCATATCGGCAGCGGTGAAGATTCGCTTTAGCTTTTCGTTCTTTTCGCCGGCGAGGAGGTCAAGTTGGCCTTCGGTATTCTCGAATGCGGATGTCTGTACGCCGATCAAACGAATGGGCCGGCCGGGCTGCCAGTGGCGCAGGAAGAGATCGCGGGCGGTTTGATATATCTCGGTATCGAGCTGCGTGGCGTGGTCGAGCGACTGAGCGCGCGTAAACGTGGTGAAGTCCGAATAGCGGAACTTGATCTGGACCGTGCGCGCGTGAAGGGCATGTTCCCGCAACCGCCGCCCCACCTTTTCGCTCATGTGCGCGAGGGTGGATTCCAGCAGATTGCGATCGGCGGTGTCGTCGTTAAACGTGTGTTCGTGGCTGATCGATTTCGGATCCTCGTTCGCCGCCATCTCCTTTTCAAACCACGAGCCCGCGTCGAAGCCCTTCGCTTTCCCGGCCAGCGCCAAGCCGAGTTTGCCAAAACGCTCCATCAAAAACCGATCGTCCAGCCGGGCAAGATCGCCAACCTTATACACGCCGATATCCTGCAGATTCTTTTCCGCCACTTTGCCAATGCCGGGAATTTTGCGAATATCGAGCGGGCCAAGGAAAGCGGCCTCCGCGCCAGGCGGAATCCAGAGTACCCCATTGGGCTTGGCCTGATCGGAGGCGACTTTCGAAACCAGCCGCGCCGTGGAGCAGCCGATGGAGTTGTTGAGACCGGTCGCGGCTTTGACGGCTTCGTGCAGCTTGTGCGCGGCTAGCAACGGCCGGCCATGGAGCCGCTCAGTCCCGGTCATGTCAAGATAGGCCTCGTCAATCGAAGCCATTTCGAATTTGGGCGTGAACGTCTCCAGAATCGTTTTCACTTTGCCGGAATAGAGTTCGTAGCGATCTCGATGGCCGTCGACGAAAATGGCTTGGGGGCAGAGAGCGGCGGCTGTGCGAAGCGGCATGGCCGAATGGACTCCGAACTTGCGCGCGGCATAGGAGGCGGCGGAGACGACACCCCGCTCATGAGCCTTGCCGCCGACGACGACGGGCTTGCCTTTCAGCGTTGGGTCGTACAACTCTTCGACGGAGACGAAGAAGGCGTCCATATCGATATGGAAAATGGAGCGCATCGCTGCTACGAGTTTACTGGAACGGCCAATACAATTCGCGGGACGCCGGCGAGGTCGTCATAGATCTCAACATCGGCCCAGCCGGTGAGCATTTCCCGCAACGCTTCCGCCTGCTCAAACCCAAACTCCATCGCCAACAGCCCGCCCGGCTTCAACACCCGCGCCGCTTCCGGAATCAGGCGTTGATAAACGTCCAGACCACGCGGCCCCGCGAACAAGGCCGCCGCCGGCTCCCATTCGCGAACCTCCGCCGCCAGCGTAGACCGGTCAATCGATGGCACATACGGAGGGTTGGACACTACCACGTCAAACGACTCCGCCGCGAATGGCGAGGCCAGATCGGCCTGGACGAATTGGACGTGCGTCTTTAAGGCAGTCGCATTGCGCGTGGCAATTTTCAACGCGCCGAACGAGCAGTCGGTGGAAACAACGTTCAATGGAAGTTCCAGCGCCAGCGTCACCCCAATACACCCCGACCCCGCGCCAACATCCAACACCCGCATCCCCGGCCGAAGCCGCGTCAACACCCGCTCCACCAACAACTCCGTCTCCGGCCGCGGAATCAACACGCCCGGCGCGACATAAAAATCGCGCCCATAAAACTCTTGGCTTTTCGTGACGTACTGCGTCGGCTTCCCTTGCAACCGCTCGTGCAAATAGCGTCCAAAGTGAATCCAGCCCACTGCCGTCAGTTCATCGTCCGAATGCGCAATCAGATAAATGCGTTCCCGGCGCAACGCATGCGCCAGCAGAACTTCCGCCGTCAATCGAGGCGCGACAATTCCCGCTCTATTAAGAAGCTCTACGCCCTGGGCCAGCGCCGTTCGAATGGTCATCCTCGGCCTGCTGCTTCAGCCTTTCGGTGTTGTAGTAAGTGGTAAGCCCATCTATGAATGGATCCAGCTTGCCTTCCATCACTTGGTCCAGTTGATGCAGCGTCAGGCCGATTCGGTGATCGGTAACGCGGTTCTGCGGGAAGTTGTACGTGCGAATCTTCTCGCTGCGGTCGCCCGACCCCACCATCTTCTTCCGCTCGGCGCCAATCGCCGCCTGCTGCTTCTCTAACTCCAATTCATACAGCCGCGAGCGAAGCACGCGCATGCCTTTATCTTTGTTCTTGATCTGCGATTTTTCGTCCTGGCAGGACACCACTGTCCCCGTTGGCAGGTGCGTAATGCGAACGGCGGAATAAGTCGTGTTCACCGATTGGCCGCCAGGACCGGACGAGCAAAACGTGTCAATGCGCAGGTCCTTCGCCTCGACGTGAATTTCCACTTCGTCGGCTTCCGGCATCACCGCGACCGTGATCGCCGACGTGTGCACGCGGCCCTGCGTCTCCGTCTGCGGAACGCGCTGTACACGGTGAACCCCGCTCTCGTATTTCATCCGGCTGAAAACCCGGTCCCCGCTGATAATCGCGATCACTTCCTTCACGCCGCCCACGTCGCTGTGGCTGACGTCGGTGACTTCCACCTTCCATCGCAGCGTTTCCGAGTACCTCGTATACATCCGGAAAATCTCGTTCGCGAACAGCGTGGCTTCGTCGCCGCCCGTTCCGGCGCGGATTTCGATGACCACATTCCGTTCATCGTTCGGATCCTTGGGCAACAGCAGGAACTTCAGCTCCTCCTCCAGTGTCACCATCCCCGGCGTCAGTGAGGCAATTTCCTCCTCCGCCATCGCGCGGATTTCCGGATCGATCTCCTGCAGCATCCCCTGGGCCTGCCGCAAGTTCTCCGCCGCCGTCTTGTACTCGCGATACTTGCTGACGACCTGCTCCATATCGCGTTGCGCCTTCGCCGTCTTGCGATACGTCTCATTATTGGCGATAACGGACGGATCCGCCATCTGCGAAGTCAGTTCTTCGAAGCGTTTTTCTAAGTGATCGAGTTTTTCGGAATATTGCATGGAGATCCCCTTTCCCGCATCAAAACTTGAGACGACGGGTGGGGCCTGCTAAGCGATGACGAGTTCGCCGCCCTGCTTCTTCTCCAGCGCCATCGCGCCATCCAGCGCGTGAATGGCGACCTCGACTTGCTGATCGTTGGGCGGCTGCGTGGTGATTTTCTGGAGCCAGAGGCCGGGGGCGGTCATCATCGCGAGCAGCGAGCCGCGTTTGCGCGCGGCGAAGCGAATCAGCTCGTAGCTAAGGCCGGCAATCAGCGGCAGCAGTACAATTCGCGCCGCGAACTTAGCGGCGAATCCGTCAACGGGAAGAATCGTGTACAGGACCATCGAAATCACCATCACCACCAGCAGAAAGCTCGTTCCGCAGCGCGGATGAAATGTCACGTAACTCTGCGCATTGGCTGTGGTCACGGGCTTGCCGGATTCAAAATTGAAGACCACCTTATGCTCAGCCCCGTGGAACTCGAAAACGCGATGAATGTCCTTGTACCGCGAAAGTCCGAACAAAAACGTAATGAAAATCGCAATGCGGATCACGCCGTCGACCAAATTGAACAGGAAGCGGTTTTCGATAACGGGATAGACGTTCTGCAGTTGCGTCGTCAGCCAGAGCGGAACGAACTTGTAAAGCACGATGAAGAACAGAAGGCTGAACACTAAATTCGCCGTCATCACCCACGCGGGAATTTCCGCCGCTTCCGGCTTACCGTCTTTGCTGTTCTCATCGGCCATCGCCACGTTGGCGGAAAACTTGAGCGCCTTCACGCCCAGCCACATGGCCTGGCCCAACGTGCCGACGCCGCGGAGAATAGGATACTTGAACATCGGATACGTTTCCGACACGCGCGGCAGCGGACTTTCTTCGGTGACAATTTCACCCGAAGCGCGGCGAACGGCCGTACAGTAGCTGTGCGGCGATCGCATCATGACGCCTTCCATCACCGCTTGGCCGCCGACGAGGGTTTCCTCGCCGCTTTCAAGCAAGGGCAGCATTTGCGTGTGGAGTGCGAGGCGGAAATAGGATCGAATGGACATACTTATTACTGTAGATGTCTTTAGTGTAGCAGGAGGTTCCGTTTCCCTTTGGCGGCGGGCGGCGCTATGCTTTGAAATGCCCCCGCTAATTGAGTTCAACCATGCCATGATTTACTCGGCGGACGTGCCCCGCGCGCTGGAGTTCTATCGCGATCACCTTGGTTTCGAGCTGTTGGAGGAGTATCGCAGTCCTGTGGCCGTGCTCTACGCGCGGTTACGAATCCCAGGCACGGCATCAACTATCGCACTCCATCTGATCGAAAAGGGAACGAGGCTGAAAACCGGCGGCGTACGGATCTATTTTGAGGTACGCGCGTTGGAGAAGTTCCGCGGCAGGCTCGTCGCTGCCGGCGTCAAGTTCACGAAGCCGCCGGAGTTAATGCCCTGGGGCTGGAGGCATTCCTATCTGGACGATCCCGATGGCCACGAGGTCAGCCTTTACTGGGCCGGCGCGAAGCGTTTGAAGAAGGCGAAGGAGTTGCAATGAAACTCGCAGTTTTGGCTCTGTTGACAGCGGGCATCGCCCAGGCCGAACAGTTCGTTCTCTTCGACGTCACGTTCACTTACACCAAAGCCGAAGCCGACAACTCCACGCCCAGCAAATCGCATTACTACGTCAAAGGTCCGCTCCTCAATCCGGGCCGGCCCAAAGACTGGACCGCGCCGGTCGATTACCGCAACGGCTCCGTCCACATTCGCTTGGAAGTCCTGGAAAAGCCGCCCGGCGGCGAGCCAACCACATGGACGCTTTGCTACATTCCCAACAAGGGGCAGAGCAATGGCTACGGCTGCACCGGAACGGAGTTGTACAAGGAAGCCGGTGTCTATGAGAAGGACGTGCCGATGACGTCGTGGTGGGAAAACGGCTCAATCATTTGGACCGAAGGCATCAAGCAAATGGATTTGGTGATCAAGGACGCCAGTGGCGGACGAGGCCACGCTCATCGCCGCCCGGACTCTGAAAAGTTCTTCCCCACGAAGGTTCGGATCACCATGCTCCAGGTTTCGGCGGGGGCGCGGTATGATCCAGCCAAAGTGCCTTAACGATCAAAAATGTCGCGCACGGCAATCGATCCGCCCAGGACGCCAGACTCGAGTACGCTATCCCTATCGTAAGCGCGAGAGGAACCGCCAGCGCGAATCACCTTGACGCTCTGACGCTGGGGATTGACCAGCCAGAATTCCTGGCCGCCGCGCCGAAGGCACATCTCCTCGCGATCCAGCATTTCGGAGGCGCTGTTCGACGGTGAGAGCACCTCAATGACGATGGCGGGAACACCGTGGAAGTAGTCATCGTCCGCCGTCTGTTCACAAAGCGCTAGAATGAACACCGCCACGTCGGCGACCCAGACCTCGTACTCCGGCTCGGGACGAAACGGGAACTCCTTGTCCACGCCATATTCGGCTGGGTCCAGTGCGGCCTGCACGAGCCCTACCAACCGCTTCTGAATCCTCGTATGCAGCATCTTGACCGGGAGCAACTCAACCAACTCTCCATGGTGCAATTCTTGACGGACTCCACCCGAAGGTTGGGGCAGGCCGCTGAACTCGGCCACAGTGAGAAGGGCACTCGTGACTGCCATGGAGCCATCATACCTCACGCGGACTAATGCGTTCGCGCCGCTTGTTTCCGCACCAAATCCAGCCACTTCTCCACCGCCTCATGATTCGGCCCGCGCGGCGTCCGCAAAAACGTCCTGAGTTCGGTTTCACACGCTCCCATATTCTCGTGCCGGCAGTGCCATTCGGCGATTGCCAATCGCGCCCGCGGAATCACCGCGGCCGCCGCTCGCAACGCTTCCAAGCCCTCCGCCGGACGCTTATTTTGTTGCAGCAGCGCCATTCCCGATACGTAGGAAGCGCGAGCCGCGCCGGGCTCCAATTGCAATGCGCGCCGGGCCGATTCCTCCGCCTCCAGTGGCTGACGCAGGAACAACTGTGCCAGCCCGAGATTGGTATGTACGGGGGCGCTATTGGGGTCGATCGAGAGCGCCTGCCGAAAGGCGTTCGCGGCCTACGCGTGCTGGCCGAGCGTCAGGCGGCGGGATCCCAGGTTGTTCCAGGCTTCAAACCAATTTGGATCGGCGGCCAAGGCCTGTTGGAGCCGCTCGGCGGAAGCGGCCTGATTGCCATGTTCAGCCAGGGAATCGGACTCGCGCAGCAGGCGCCGCGCCGCCTTCACCGGTTTGTGAGCCAAGCGCAATATGCTGATCGGCCCCGCTGGCGCGGGGCCGTCCGTTGTCGATTTGGGAAGGCGAATTTCCATCGGCTGCCCCTGCCGGAATTGCACATGCTCGCTCGTGATGCGCGCGCCGTGGCTGGTGACGACGCGCACTTCGTATAGCTGCGTGCTGTGGGCATTTACGGTGAACGTGCCGTCCCGGTTCACCGGCACGCGATCGGCCAGCAGATGACTGGGATTGTCGTAAAGTTCCACCCACAGGGTATCGGCGGAACCATTGGTAACTAGCTTGCACTCATGGCGCGTCATGGCGGGCTGCGCCGCCGCTGACGATATCGCGATGAGTAAACACACGAATAGCGTTCTTACAGACACGAGTAACTAAGCCTCCGATGGATGTATGGATTTTGAGCTAGTAAGTTTACGCGGCGATCAGGTTCCCGCTTGGGAAATGGGTTTGCATGAGCCAGCGTACTTGGGACTGCTCAAACGGAGGGGCAAAGTAGTCGATAGCGCCGAGTTCGAGAGCATCGAGCCATTCTTGAACTTCCGGCAGACGGCTGACCCCGATGACGAGAATTCTCTTCATCTGGCCTGCCGCGGCGGACAGCACTTGTTGCAGTATGTTGTCCGCGACGGGGCAGAACACCAGATCGTACTGGCTCCAGTCCACCGCTTCCAGGGCAACGCCTTCTTCAATCGCTGGAACCAGGCGGGCCGATATCAGAGCGTCCCGGAGCTCACAAAGCAGACCTTCATGCAGCTCGAACAACAGAATACGTATCGACACAGAGTCTCCTTAATCATTTCACCCGATAGCGATTGATTTCGAGTGAAGCCCGCGTGAACATCGTGTTCTCGAACGGAGAGCTATTTTTACTTTACGGACGATTTGGAGGAACATCCAATCGAAAAAACTTATGATTGCGATGGGGCCGTGCTTTCGGATTCCGCTGGTAAACTGGAGATATGGCAGCAAGTCCTCGACGTAAGTCCGTGGCCGCGAATATCGGCGGCGTATTGGTGGGTGGCGGTAACCCGATTGTCGTGCAGTCCATGACCAACACCGATACGGCGGATGTGCAATCCACCGTGAACCAGGTGATGGCGTTGGCGCAGGCCGGGTCGGAACTTGTGCGGGTCACTGTCAACACGGAAGCGGCCGCGGCGGCGGTGCCAAAAATTGTTGAAACGCTAGACCTTTTCGGCGTGCGCGTGCCCATTGTCGGCGACTTCCACTACAACGGCCATCAGCTTCTGCGAAAGTTCCCGGAGTGTGCGCGGGCGCTCGCCAAATACCGCATCAATCCCGGTAATGTGAATATCGGCAAAAAGCACGATGACAATTTCCGCACCATGATCGAAGTGGCGGTGGAATACAACAAGCCGGTGCGCATCGGCGTCAATTGGGGCTCGCTCGACGGCGCGTTGCTGACGCGCATGATGGATGAAAATTCCAAACTGGCCGATCCTCTCGACGCCAAACAGGTCACGATGAACGCCATGGTCGTCTCGGCGCTGGAAAGCGCGGCGGCGGCGGAGCGCCACGGCTTGGCCCACGACATGATTCTGCTAAGCGCGAAGGTCAGCGGTGTGCAAGATCTGATCGGCGTCTACCGGATGTTGGCCGCCCAATGCGATTTCCCGTTGCACCTCGGCCTGACCGAGGCGGGCCTGGGGTCAAAGGGAATTGTGGCCTCCACCGCCGCCATTGGCGTTTTGCTGCAGGAAGGAATTGGGGACACCATTCGCTGCTCACTGACCCCGCTGCCAAACGGCGACCGGACGGACGAAGTGATCGTGTGTCAACAGATCCTGCAAGCCCTGGAATTGCGCAGTTTCACGCCGCAAGTTACGGCCTGCCCGGGTTGCGGCCGTACGACATCGACATTCTTCCAGCAGATGGCCGACGATATCCAGACTTACTTGCGCACGCAGATGCCGCACTGGAAGGAGCGTCACCCTGGCGTCGAGGAGATGAAAGTGGCCGTAATGGGCTGTATCGTCAACGGCCCCGGCGAAAGTAAACACGCCAATCTCGGCATCTCGCTGCCAGGGACTTTTGAAGAGCCTGTCGCGCCCGTTTATGTTGACGGCAAATTGAAGATCACGCTCCGCGGTGACCGCATCGTGCCGGAATTTATCGCGATTCTCGACGCCTACGTGGAATCCCATTACGGCGTGCCCGTCAATGCCGGCTAGAAAAACCGGACGTTGTAGCTAACCGCCACGCCCCGCCCCATCTCCGCCGCCGCGTCCTTAATGAAGGACAAATGGTTGCGGTAAAAAGCGTTGTTGGCGTTAAACCAGTTGACCGAAAATAGATGCACCGCGTGCTGGCGCGCCAGCGTGTAAGTGCCGCGGACATTGGCCGTGGCGTAGCCGGATGTCTCCGTTTCGGTCGGGAAAATCTGATCCTGCCGGCGCGCTAGTATCAGCTCGGGCGCGATGCTCAGCGCCTTATATCGGAAGTCGACGCCAACGCGACCGCGGCCCGGCGGGATTCGTGGCAGCGGCGTGTTGTCAAGCTGTAGCTGAGCGTCAACGGCGTCGAATCCCAAATGCAACCACAACATCGGATGCAGGGCCGCTTGGATCCGGCCGTCGAAGCCAGTGTAGCGGGCGTTGTTCTGGGCATATTTGGCCTCGACGAGACCGTCCTCGATCTCCCCGGTGGGCGCAAGATAGACGAATTGGTTGAGCTTGTAGTAGAACCAGTTGGCCTCGGCCCGGTAGCGCGCGGAGGTGTGGCGGAGCGAGGCGTCGAAGCCGTTGGAGCGTTCTCCGCGCAGATCGATGTCGCCGATTTCGAACGTCAGATTGCCCACGTGCGGGCCGAAGGCGTAAAGTTCTTCCAGCGCCGGAGCGCGGTAGGAGTGGTTATAGCTGGTGACGAACGCCCCGCCGTTCCACAGCGGAACGTTCAAGCCGGCGCTGCCGGAGAAGGCCGTGAAGGCGCGTTGGCGGCCGGTTTCCGGATTGTAACGGGTGTTTTCGATTCGTCCGCCGAACTGCAAGCGCGCCCGCTCAAGCTGAATGCTTTCGACCCCGAAGACCGCGAAGGATCTCTGATTCACCGGCGGCGTGATGGCCTCGGCGCCCACGGCTTCATAATCCCGTTGCAATCCCCAAATGCCGAAACTGCCGCTAAACGCCCCGCGCCGTTTTTGCTCCAGCACCAACCGGTAGTCGAACTGCTTGTTGAAAAACTGGTTCTCAATCTCGCCATTGGCGACTTCATCGTGCTGCCAATTGCTATAGTTCAGACTGAAATTCAGCCGGTCGTGCAAGCCGCCGCTGACGCGGATATTGTGGCGGGAGAAGGGAAGGCGGACCTGTTCTTCGGCACCCTCCAATTGTGGAATTTGATAAGTACCGCGTTGCGTGTTGTAGGCGAGCGTAAACCATCCGCGGCCGTCGTAGCGGGATAAAGAAGTCCCCCCGCTAAGAGTGCGGGCGCCCGAATTGTCGATCCGCTCACGCGCCGTACGATAATCGGAAGTACGCTGGCCGCCGGTGTTCAGCCGGACCACCCAAGGCCCGGTTCCCGCGCTAATCCCGGCGCTGCCGCCGTGCAACCCGTTGTTCGAACCGCCAATTGCGGACAGGTAACCGTGGACGCCATCGTGGGAGGCGTTTTGGCCGGCATGGTGGTCGGTAATCATATTGACCACGCCGCCAATCGCGTTCGAACCATAAAGGAGCGTGGCCGGGCCGCGGACGATTTCGACCCGTTCCAGCGACTGCGGATCGACAGGTTCGCCGTGATCTCCCGATTGGGACGAAAGCGTTCCCGTGCGGACGCCGTCCTGCATAATCAGGACGCGGTCGCCGTCAAAACCGCGAAGAACCGGGCGCGTCGTCCCGGGACCGAAACTCCGTTTGGCGACGCCGGGCTGACCGTCAAGGATGTCGCCGAGGGAACTGCCGGCTTTGGCCGCCAGGTCGAAGGTATCGAGCGTGGTGACCGAATTGATCGCCTCCAAGGTCGTTTCGACTTTGCCGGACGCGGTGACCGTAATCTCCTGCCGTATCGGCGTGACCCGCAGCGAGAACGCGACTTCGGCGGTTTTGTCCTTTGTAATCAAAACTTTTTTGCGGGTATCACCGAGCCCCGCCGCCTGCGCCAGGATGTCGTATTGGCCTTCGGGAAGGCCGGTGAACCGAAACCTGCCGTCGTCCCCGGTTTCCGTGGATTTGTTGAGCTGAGGAAGAACGACAGTGACGTGGTGCAGGGGCTTCCCCGTAGATTCCAGCAAAACAATTCCATCAAGACCGCCAATAGCCAGAAGCAGTAAGTGATACATATTTATCAATATCAGTGTGAACGGAATTTTACGCCTAGTCAACACAATTCTCAGACTAAGTTTTTTTGGGGCTAGTAAAGTTTCACGGCTTTGTTATACTAGCCAGAGAAAACTCCCCTGAGTGGTCCAAGTATATGAAAAATCATAGACTTGGCTACCAAAAATCGAAGAGGTAAAATGACACGAATTAAGATGACCTCGTTAGTCGGAATCGTGCTGGTAGCCAGCGCGGCGGTGTACGCTCAGACAGCGACCGGCTCCCTTAGCGGCACAATCACGGATCCAAATGGCGCGACGATCCCCGGCGCGAAAGTGGTCGCTACCAATAACTCGACTGGCATAAAGCTGGAAATTCTCACAACCGATGCCGGTCTATACGTCTTTCCGACCGTACCAGTCTCGACATACAACATTACTGTGGAAAAGACCGGGTTCAAGAAGTTGAACCGGACGAACATTGAGATCCGCATTGCCCAACGGCAGGATTTGGACCTGCGTTTGGAAGTCGGCGACGTCCAGCAGACGGTGGAAGTCACCGCCGACGCGCCGTTGCTGGAAACGTCGAGCGCGGAGCGCGGGCAGAACCTCTCGCAGAAGTTCATGGACAACTTGCCGCTGTTTACGGGCGGCATCCGTAATGTGCGGGCGTTTGTGAACTTCATGCCCGGCGTCACCAACAACGGTGAGCAGAGCGTCTCCGGTTCCGGCGGTCGCGCGCAGGAAGTGCTGATCGACGGCGGCAGCGCGCTAAACGTCGAATCGAGCGCGGTGTTCAATTTCCCATCGTCGGAAATGTTCAGCGAATTCAAGATGTTGCAGTCCAACTACTCAGCCGAGTACGGCCGTGTTGGCGGCGGTATCGAAATCTATGTCGCCAAGAGCGGCACGAACTGGTTCCATGGAGCGGCGTTCCATAATATGCGCCGAGACATTTGGAACGCGAACGCTTGGCAGCGTAACGCGAATCCGAACCCGGCTGGCAACTTCCGCCCGAAGGAACGCTTCAACGAGACTGGCGGCGTGATCGGCGGCCCGATCTTTATCCCGAAGGTTTACGACGGGCGCAATAAGACGTTCTGGTTCTTTACCTATGACAAGGATATTCGTCCCGTATCGCTCGGCTTCCCGGTACTCACCGTGCCGACGGCTCAGATGAAGCAAGGTGTCTTTAACGAAGCTGGCGTACCGCTGATTTATGATCCGGCCACAACCGCGGGCGACGTTCGTCTGCCGTTCCCTGCCAATACGATTCCGCAGGCTCGTTTCAGCCGGGTCGCGCGCGGCGTTATCCCGTTGATTCCGAACCCGACCCAGAACCGGTTGGCCGGCAATTTTGACTTCGTGAACCGGAGCGTCTTTGAACGCACCATCTGGAGTTTGAAGTTCGACCATGCTTTTAGCTCGACGAACCGGGCGTCCTTTTTCTTCAGCAATGAAGTCCAGGCGCAGGACGACGTTTCCGGCTTCGATGGAGCGATCGGCAATGGTTTGCAGAATTTCCAGAAGCCCTTCAATTATCGGGTTAACCACGACTTGAGCATTAAGCCGAACCTGTTGATGCACACGAACTATTCGGTCTCGAAGACGCGGCAGTCATGGACTAATCCGAATCAAGCAGGCGCTGGCAGCAAGCTCGGTTTCAATTTGACCGGAGATTCCGACGCATTACCGCGTATTCAGTTCTCGGGCGCCGCCGGCCTGTCGCCCTACGGCGTGCAGGACGGTAAGGTTGCCAATGGTCTGCAATTCAACACGCAGTATTCGGTTGCCCAGGGTTACACGCTGTTGAAAGGCAAACACGAATATAAGTTCGGCTGGAACTACCGCCGTTTTGAAACGCTGGGACAGGACCTGGCCGGCACGAATGGCCGTTACGTGTTCAATCGCAATCAGACGGGGTTGCCGACTGCCCTTACCAGCACCGGTCATGAGTTTGCGAGTATGATCCTCGGTGGCGCTGACCAAGCGTCCCAGATTGTTCCGCCAGTGCTCTTCGACACCACCGTTTACCACGATACTTCGGTCTACTTTCAGGACAACTGGCGAGTCAACCAGAAGCTGACGATAAATCTGGGTATCCGCTACGAGGTGCCGATTGGCTGGCACGTTCCTGGCGGCAACGGTTATTCGCATGTCGACATAAGGGTCCCAAATCCTGGTGCGAACGGACTGCCCGGAGCGCTCGTTTTCTCCGGCGCCGGCCCCGGCCGTACCGGCCAGAAGCGCTTCTATCCCACCGACTACTCGAACATCGGACCGCGCCTCGGATTCGCCTATCAGTTGACGCCGAAGACCGTTCTTCGCGGCGGCTGGTCGATTTACTACCAGGGCCTATCGAGCGGCGGCTGTGGTTGCCGTGCGGGTTTTGCCGGCAGCAACGACCTGGTGAGCGATGGCCGCAATCCAGTCCTGAACTGGGACAACGGGATTCCGTTGGCGCCCGGCTATCGTCCTCCTCCGATCATCGATCCTTCCTACGTGAACTTCCAGAGCGTGCAGTATCAGGGGCCGACGGCAGGCCAGGCCGGTCGCATCTACAACTGGAGCGCCAGCGTTCAACAAGAAGTGAAGCAGTTTCTGATCGACGTCGCCTACCAGGGCAATCGCGGGACGCGATTGAACTCCACCATCGACTTGAACCAGTTGCCGACCAGCGTATTGAGCCGCGGCTCGCTGTTGTCAGCCCGGATTGACTCTCCGGCGGCGGCAGCGGCCGGAGTCAGAGCTCCGTTTGCGAACTTCCCCGCAGGCCTGAGCGTGGCGCAGTCGCTGCGGCCGTTCCCGCAGTACCTGTCGGTCAGCAGCCTCTTTGCCGGCTATGGCGTCAGTTGGTACGACGCGATGCAGGCCAAAATCGAACGCCGCTTTGGTTCCTACCAGTTGCTCGCCAACTACACTTGGTCCAAGAGTCTCGGCAACGGCCATTTCCGTCAGGTCTTCAATCAGCAGGGCGGACAGGGATCTCCTCAGGATTACAACAACCTGCCGGATGCGAAGAGCTTCATGCCTTTCGACATCCCGCACGTTTTCAATATTCTGAGCACCTTCGATCTGCCGTTCGGCAAGGGAAAGAAGTTCCTGAACACGAACAACAAGATCGGCAACGCGCTGGCAACCGGTTGGACCATCTCCTCGGCGCAGGTCTATCGGACCGGAACGCTGCTCCAGTTGGCCACTCCCGGTAACCCCTTGGGTAATGGCGTCCTGTTTGCGCCTCTCACAAAGGCCAACCTTAGCGGCATTCCGATCCGCACCAATATTGATCGCACCACGCTCGATCCCAACAACCCCACCTCGCGCTTCTTCAATGCCGGGGCGTTTAGCGCGGCTCCGCTGTATACGCTCGGCACGGCGGCGTTCTACCAGAACGATTTCCGTCAGCCAATGGTCTTCACGGAAAACATCTCGATCGTGAAGCGGACCGCGCTGTTCCAGAACGACAAGAACCCGATCGTGTTGACCTACCGGGCCGATGCGTTCAACATGTTGAACCGCACCAACTTCGGCGGCGTTGTCGGCACAATCGGCAATGCGAACTTCGGCCGCCCCACCGGACCGCAGAACGGCGCGCGGCTAATCACCATGGGTCTGCGCCTGGAATTCTAAATCTAGGTTTCGGTTTGCAAAATGACCGCCCTTCCGGGCGGCCATTTTGCGTTATAGCGCCTGGTTCAGATCGGCGCAAATGTCGGCGGAATCTTCGATACCAACGGAGAGGCGAACCAAGTTATCGTGGATACCGAGGCGCTCGCGCTGCTTCGGGGCCAAGTCGCGGTGGGAACTCATCGCCGGATACAGCATCATGCTGTGAACATCGCCGAGCGAGGTTGCTTTGACAATCATCTTCAGCCCGTTCATGAAGGCGAAAATTTCTTCGCGCCCGGCGTCCTTCAGTTCAAAGCTGATCATCGCGCCGTGGAGTCCGTTAGGCAGCAGTCGTTGCAGCGTCACGGCGTCCGGGTGCTCGGGATCGTCCAGGAAGTTCACCTTCGAAACACGAGGGTGGTGGCGGAGGAAGGCGGCAACCGCAATCGCGTTACGGCACTGCCGTTCCATCCGCAAAGGGAAGGTCTTAATACCGCGCATGGAAAGATAGGCTTCAAAGGGTCCGAGCGCCGGGCCATACGTGCGCGAGAGCGTTCGCAACGCTTCGAAGTGCCCTTCGTCGCTAACGATTACGCCGCCCATGACGTCGCCGTGCCCGGCTAAATACTTCGTCAAGGAATGCACGACGAGGTTAGCGCCAAGTTCCAGCGGCCGGATCAGCATCGGTGTCGCGAACGTGTTATCCACGATTAAGGCTGCGCCGGATTCCTTTGTCAGGTTGGCTATCCGGTCGAGCGGGCCGACGCGCAGCAGGGGATTGGAAATCGTTTCCATTAGGACCGCGCCGGGCTTTTCTTCGGCAATTACGGCAGCTACTTTTTCAAAGTCGCAGATATCGACGAAAGTCGTCTCAACGCCGAACGGCTCCATCACCTTCGTAAGCAGATTCATGGTGGCGCCGTACAGTGCATTGGCGGCAACCACTTTCTTTCGGCGGTCAATAAGCGCGGTGCGCAGCGCCATCTCCAGCGCGGCCATGCCGGTGGCGCACGCCAGCGAACCGTGACCACTCTCCAGCGCAGTGCAGAGTTCTTCCAACGCATGATTCGTCGGATTGTCGTAACGCGCGTACGCGTAGCCTTCCACTTCGTGCGCGAAGACTTTGTCGGTGGTTTCGATGTCCTCGTAAACGAAGCTGGAAGCAGTGTAGATTGGCGTCGTTACCGGGATGTGATCGCCCTGTTTCTTGCGGTCGCCGGCGTGGACCGCTTTCGTGTGGATGTTCATGCTTTTCGTTTCCAGCGTGTACCCTCTTTGGTGTCTTCGAGGATGATGCCCTTATCGAGCAAATCGGCGCGAATGGCATCGGCACGGGCGAAGTCGCGGGCCTTTTTGGCGGCGTTGCGCTCGGCGGCCAGATTGTCGATCGCTTCATTGCCCATGCCGCCTTCGGCAACCGTGGGCTTCATGACGTCGAAGACTTCGTCGAAGCGTTTAAGAACCTCCAGCGCCGGAGCGGCATTGCCGGCCTGAAAGGTGCCGGAGTCCATGGCCGTGTTGGAATCGCGGATGAATTCAAAAAGCACGCCGAGCGCGCTGGCCGTGTTGAGGTCGTCGTCCATTGCCTCGTCGAAGCGCTGCAAAGACTCAGCGGAGCGCTTGTCGGCCTCGGCCGCGGCGCCATCGGGGAATTTGTCCGTTTTCAGGCGCAACTCAAAGTTGCGGAGGCGGTCAATGGAAGTGGCGGCGGCTTTCAGGCCGTCGAAGGTGAAGTTGAGCTTATTGCGATACGGGACCGAAGCGAGTAGATAGCGCACGGCTTCGGGCTGGTATCCCTTTTCAATCACGTCGCGAAGCGTAAAGTAATTGCCGACTGATTTCGACATCTTCTGGCCTTCCACGATGAGGTGTTCGGCGTGAATCCAGAAACGGGCGAATGGCTTCCCAGTCACCGCTTCGCTTTGCGCGATTTCGTTTTCGTGGTGCGGAAACGTCAGGTCAATGCCTCCGGCGTGGATATCGAGGGTGTCGCCCAAATATTTCATGGCCATCGCGGAGCACTCAATATGCCAGCCGGGTCGGCCATCGCCGATGGTGGTATTCCAACTCGGCTCGCCGTCCTTCTTCTGCTTCCAGAGAACGAAGTCGCGGGCATTTTCCTTTTCGTACTCGTCGACATCGACGCGGGCGCCGGCGATCATCCCGCCGAAATCGTTATGGGAGAGCTTGCCATACTCGGGAAACTTGGCGATGCGGTAATAGATGGAACCGTCGCTTTCGTAGGTCATTCCCTTTTCGGTCAGGGACTGTATAAGCGAGACCATTTCGCCGATGTGTTCCGTGGCGCGGACGATCTTTTCGGGGTGTTGAAGACGGAGCGTGTCCATGTCTTCCAGGAAAGCCGCTTCGTACGGCTTGGTGTACTCGTTGATGGAGACGTTCTGCTGGACGGCGGCGCGAATGATTTTGTCATCCACGTCGGTGATGTTCATGACGTGAAGTGTGTCGAAGTGACGGGCGCGGAGCCAGCGGCGAAGAATGTCCTGGAACGTGAAAGTCCGCAGGTTGCCGATGTGGGCATAGTTGTAGACCGTCGGGCCGCAGACGTACATGCGGACGGTTTTTCCGTCGGCGGGCGCAAAGTCTTCGACTTTCTGGCTGAGGGTGTTGTAGAAGCGGATCGGCATTACGGGATGGGTAAACCTCTATGATACGATGTGCGCCGATCCGGCATCTATGCTGAATGAAGGCCCATGAACGTCGAATTCAAACCGGAAGGCATCTTTCTCCCCGCCATTGATCTGTGGCTCGACCCGCGCGTTCCCGTCCCCTCCGCCTGGCTCTCCCATGCCCATTCCGATCATGCCCGCGGCCTCCACGATACCGTGATCGCCACCAGCATCACCGCGCAAATATACCGTCATCGCTGGCCACTCCCTCCCGGGCGCGCGCAGCAGGTCTTGACCCTCAATCCTCATCAATCCATGGAATGGAACGGCGCCACGCTCACCGCCCGCCAGGCCGCCCACATTCTCGGCGCCGCCCAAATCGAAATCGAATTCCAGGGCGAGCGCCTCGTTTATACCGGCGACATCAAACGCCGGACCCCCATCTGCGGCTGGCACACCGAACCCGCGCCGTGTGACCACCTCATCATCGAATCCACTTTCGGCATTCCCATTTATCAGTTTCTGGAAGTCGCCGAAGCCCAATCGAGAATCGCAAACTTCGCCAAGGAATGCCTCGCCGCCGGGTTAACGCCCATCTTTCAGGGCTATGGCCTCGGCCGCGGCCAGGAGATTGCCCACACCCTCGCTCTTCATCAAATCCCTTGCAAAATCCACGGCTCCATCGCTGGCCTCATTCCTTATTTTGAAGCCGAAGGTTATACCTTTCCGCAATCGTCGGAGAACGGCGCCATCCTCGTAACCCCGGGCCTTGAGGAAAAACTTCCCATCCCGCCTTCCAAGAGAAAGTCCGCGCTGGTCAGCGGTTGGGCCGCCCTCGATAACGCCCGCGCCCGTGCCAATGCCGATGTTCTCATCCCCTATTCCGATCACGCCGATTTCTCCGAACTCCTCATGCTCATCGAAGAATCAAATCCCAGTCAAATCGATATCGTTCACGGCTACGCCGAGCCACTCGCCCGTATTCTCCGCCATCGCGGCCGCAATGCGCGCGCCGCCCAGGTCGCCGCCGAGGTCCAGATATAAATGGACCAACTCGCCCAAGCCGCTGAACGCGTCGCCGCCACTGGTTCGCGCAACGAGAAAATCGCCCATGTCGCCAATTACCTCAAAACTCTGAATGACGCCGATCTCGCCCGTGCCGTTCTTTTTCTCAGCGGATCTCCCTTTTCCGCCACCGATCCCCGCAAGTTAACGGTCGGCTACGCCACCTTGCGAGCGGCCCTCGAAGTAGCCACAAAGTGGGATCCCGAAACGCTCTCTCTTTGTTACCGTGAAGTCGGCGACAGCGGAGAAACAATCTCCCATCTGTGCCGCCCGATTACTAAGTCCGAACCGCTCTCTCTCAGCCAAGCCGAAGACTATTTCGATACGCTGCGGCAAACACGTTTAACAAGAACCAAGATAGACCTGCTAGCGGCTATCTTCCAAACCCACGCTGCCCCCGCTCTCAAGTTCTTCGTCAAAACCATCACCGATAACCTCCGCATCGGTCTCCAGGAAAAAATGGTGGAGGACGCCATTGCCCAGGCAACCAATCAGCCCGCCGACGCCGTCAGAGCCGCTAACAATCGCGGCGGCGATATCGCGCAAGTGGCCCTCGCCGCCCGTAAGAACCAACTGCAAACCATCGAAGCCGCGCTCTTCCATCCGCTCGATTTTATGCTCGCCCAACCCCTTGATAACATCGTCGAGCTAGCCGACCCAACCAACTGGTACGCCGAAGACAAATACGACGGAATTCGGTCGCAACTCCATGTCGCCAATGGCAAAGTAAAGTTATACACCCGAGGTCTCGACGATACCACCGATGCGTTCCCGGAAATCATTCTAGCATTCACAAACCAAACCGGTCCGCTCATTCTCGATGGCGAGATTCTCTCTTTTAAAGACGGCCGGGCTTTACCGTTCCACCAGTTTCAGCAGCGCATCGCCCGGAAAAAAGTAAGTCAAAAAACAATGGGCGAAATACCGGTGGTCTTCCTGGCTTACGATATCCTCATGCATCGCGGCGAACTTGTATTCGACCAACCCATCGAAACTCGCCGCCGGATGCTGGAAGAATTGCACTTAACCCACCTCTCCCGCCAAACGCCTATCGAAACCCACGCCCAGATCGAAGACTTGTTTCTGGCGGCGAGAGCGAGCGGCAACGAAGGCTTGGTCTTAAAGAAGAAAGGGTCTAACTACGAATCGGGCAGAAGAGGCGCTAACTGGCTGAAAGTCAAGAAGCCGTTTGCTACTTTAGACGTCGTTGTCACAGCCGCCGAACAAGGCCACGGCCGCCGCGCCGGCGTCCTTTCTGATGTAACTTTCGCGGTCAGGGACGGCGACAAGTTTCTAAATATTGGCAAAGCCTATTCCGGGCTCACCGACGAAGAAATCAAGCAGCTCACCAAGATCTTCCGCGCCGGTACAATTGAGCGCTACGCCGGCGGCCGCGTCCAATTGGTCAAGCCGGAAGTGGTGCTGGAAGTAGCCTTCGATGGCATGCAAAAAAGTCCCCGCCACAAGAGCGGCTACGCGCTGCGCTTCCCCCGGATTGTCCGTTGGCGTCAAGATAAGACAGCCGCCGAAATCGACACCCTGGCCCGCGTCCAGGAGCTATTCCAGAAGGCATGACCGCCGCCGCTCACCACAATAAAAAGCCTTGGCCGGAGTGGGTGCCACCGTCCCTCACCGCCTGGTTCCACGCAAGTTTCGAAGGACCCACGCAGACCCAGAAACTCGCCTGGCGCCGCACTTTCCATGGCGGCAACGTCTTGATCCTCGCCCCCACTGGCAGCGGCAAAACGCTCTCCGCTTTCTTCTCCGTATTGGCCCAACTCGGCGCCCGCGCCCAACGCGCCAAACTCCCCAACGCCTGCCTCGCCGTCTATGTCTCCCCGCTGCGTGCCCTCGGCCGCGACATCCATCGCAATCTCGAAGAACCGCTCAAAGCCGTCAATGCCGCGCTCCCGCCTTCGAACAAAATCCGCATGGAAATCCGCACCGGCGACACCGCGCAAAACGACCGCGTCCGCATGTCCCGCCGCCGTCCCCATCTACTGCTCACCACCCCGGAATCCCTCAGCTCGCTGCTCTCCCAGCAGCCTTGGCGCGACGGTTTTGAACCAGAAACCGTCATCGTCGACGAGATTCACTCCTTCGCCGAGAACAAGCGCGGTTCCCTCCTCGCACTCACGCTGGAACGCCTGCAAGCCCGCGCCCCCCACACGCTCCAACGCATCGGCCTCTCCGCCACCGCCCAGCCCGCCGAAGCCGTCGCCCAACTCCTCTGCGGCCGCCGCCCTTGCGCCATCGTCGCGGACTCCATTCGCCGCGTCCATCACCTCGAAATCCACACGCCAACAAAACTCCCCGCCGCCGGCTACGATCCCGGCCGCATTGCCCACGCCGTTATTGACGCTGTTCAACAAGCCCAAACCACGCTCGCCTTCACCGCCACCCGCTCCGCCGCCGAACGCCTCGGCCTTGCCCTCAGTCTCCTCCTCCCCGACGAGGAAAATCGTATCGCCGTCCACCATGCCTCCATCGAAAGAGCCGAGCGGGAATCGGTCGAGCAACGCCTCGCCGCCGGCGAAATGCGCGCCGTTGTCTGTTCCACTTCCCTCGAAATGGGCGTCGATTACGCCAACGTCGATCAAGTGCTTCTCATCGGCACTCCCCGCGGCGTCTCCCGCGCCCTCCAGCGCCTCGGCCGCAGCGGCCACCGGGTTGGCAGTGTGGCGTACGGCCGAATCGTCCCCCTTAGTCTTCCCGACCTGCTCGAAGCGCTCGCCATGCGCCAGGCCGTATTGGCCGGTTACATCGAGGACTTGAGCATCCCCCAAGCCCCGCTTGATGTGTTAGCCCAGTGTCTGCTGGGAATGGCCGTTGAATGTCCCCACATGATAGAAGCGGCATGGCAGCAAGTGCGTAACGCGGGACCGTATTTACATTTGGCCAGACATGACTTCGATGCGGCTCTCGATTACCTTGCCGGCGGCGGCCAAGTCCTCGCCCGCTTCGGCAAAATCATCATTGAAAACGGTGAGTTTAGAGTAGCCAATAAGAAGCTGGCGCGGGAATACTTCCAAGCCATCGGAACTATCTCTGAGGACTTTCGCATAAGAATTGTTACTAAAAACCATCGCCGCCTCGGCGAAGTAGAGGAAGGCTTCCTAACATCGCTAAGGCCCGGCGAAGCCTTCAGTATCGGCGGAAAAGCCGTGGAAGTAGAGACACTTCACGGCGCCATCGCCGTCGTCAAACCTTCCAAAAGCGACCGCGTTACAACTCCGCGCTGGATGGGCGGCAAAATGCCGCTTTCCTCACGAATGGCCGAAGAAGAACTCAGACTTCGCCGGCAGCTAAGAGTCGCCTGGTCCAAGGGCGGACGCCCGCTCGTCGAATCGGTGCTCCGCGAAGTCTACGCGGCGACCGTTCAACAGGCTAAAATCGCCGGCGAGTTCATTGAACGTCACAATCAGGCCGCGCCGATTCCCGTCGATTCGCCAATTCAGTTTGAGTTCGTCCCCCGTAAGCGCGGCTGCCTGCTAATGGTCCACTGCGTCGCCGGCCGCGCCGTCAACCAGTCGCTGGCCTGGGTCGCCGCCCACCGGTTGGCCCATGGTGAAAGCGTCGTGTCCAACAGCGACGACCACGGCCACCTGTTAGTCCTGAATAACAAAATCGACGTTTGCGAAACTGCGCTTCGTCAGGCTTACAACCCCCATAACTTTCTTACCGATCTCGAACTGGTCCTGAAGACCACGGACACACTGGGCCGCCGTTTTCGCGGCGTCGCGGAGACGGGACAACTCGTCAAAAAACGCGGTTCCGGTAAGCGCTTTCAGGCCTGGAACGGCGCGCTCATTTATCAGACGCTTCTAACATATGAGCCGGACCACTTACTCGTAAAGGAGACAGTCCGCGAAGTATTGGGCGACATGCTCGACGCGCCCAACTCCATCCGCCACGCCCAGCGGATTTTCGACGAAAAGTGGGAGATCTTCGAACATCCGCGTCCCTCGCCCTTCGCCCTCCCGCTCTTCGCCGCCTTCAACCGCGAAGTCCTGCTCGCCCAGGACCCTGGCAAAGCCTTCGACGAGTTCGCCGCCACAGTTTACCAGGAGTGGAATGATTGAACTCCATCCCAGCGGCGCTTTATGGCTGCCGGAGCGGGGAACTGCTCTCATCGCCGATCTGCACCTGGGCTTCGCCTGGGCGCAACGCCGCCGCGGCGAACTCTGGCCGCTCACAGACGCCGGCGCGAAGATGCGGCTCGAAACTCTTTGCGACGAACTGAAACCTGAAAAGCTCGTGCTGGTCGGCGACATCATCCACGCTCCGAAACCGGGCCCGGAAGAAGCCAAACTCATCAACGATACTCTGGCATCGGTACAAAATCGAACCCAGCTCATCTGCGTCGCGGGCAACCATGATCGCGGCCAAAACTACCAGGCCGAATGGCGTACCGAAGGCATCCGAGCAATCCACGGAGACGTGCTGCCCCCCGCTTCCGAGGATGGCGTGCTGACCGTAATTGGCCACTTTCACCCAATCATGAAGCTCCGCGACGCCGCAACAATCAAGCGCCGCCACCGGGCGTTTCTAAAGGGAAACGGCCTGCTTGTCCTCCCCGCCTTCTCGCCATTCGCGAGCGGCTGCGACATGCGCGACGACATGCCGAAAGAGCTGAAGGACTGGTTCGGTGAAGAAGACGTGGAAGTGACGATTACTTCCGGCGCAAAGCTCCTCGCACTCGGACCTTACAAATTGGGAAGCAACGGATTTCGAGCCAGCCGGCCGCTAAACTCCCAGCGCCTCCGCTAAAGGCCCGGCATCCTCCAAACTCCCTTGCGCCAACAATGCGCTCCCGCCTCCACGCCCTAACTGCTTCAATAAATTCCCGCAGTGCACGCCCGCGTCCGCCGAAGCAGCCACCAAAACCGCACCCCCGCCCGACACCAGAATCAGTCCCGAACCGCACGCCACAAAAGCCTGCGCCGCCGCCCGCGCCCTCTCGTCGACCGTATCCAGCCGCAACCAAAAACGCCGCACGCCATCCGCGTCCGCAACCGCGCCTTCGAACAGCGAACGCCCCTTATAATTCGCCAACTCGAGCGACAAAGTCTTCACTGACTTCGACGCATCCTTAGCCGCCTCCTGCAGCGCAATCACGGCCGCCGGCACCTCCTCCAAAGGCCGTGAAAACGCCCTCCCGGCCGCCGACAACAATTCGAAATCCAACCGCGCCCGCCGTACCGCTTTAATCCCGCATACAAATTCCAGCCGTGTATTTCCCCGGATCTTCTCCGCCTTCCGAAGCAGCAACGAACCAATCTCGCCCGTCCGCGAAACATGCGTCCCGCCGCAGGCACTTTTGTCCAATCCTGCAATGGAAACTATCCGCAACGGACCTGTCCGTTCCGAAGCCTTCCGCAGCCCCTCCGGATTCTCTTCGAACAAAATCAATACCGCCCGATTCTCCGCGATTACTGCATTCGCCCGCGCTTCCGCTTCCCGCATCTGCCCTTCGCTAACAGTCCCAACTGCCAACTCCACCGTCCCGCCATCCTCCCCCAAATGCACGCTCATCGTCGCCAACCCGAACAGTTCATGGAACACCGCCGACAACAGATGTTGCCCCGAATGCTGCTGCATGAACTCAAACCGCCGCGTCCAATCAATGCTCCCACACACCGGCCCCGCCCCAATCGGCGTCGCCAACACATGCGTCACATCATCGCCGTCATCCTCAACGGCAACTACCCGCGCTCCGGCCAATTCCCCGAGATCGCACAACTGCCCGCCCGACGCCGGATAAAACGCTGTCCTGTCCAAAACGACACGCATACCGTCGCCGGAAACGGAAATGGTCCGCGCCTCGAACTGCTTCAAATAGCAGTCCGTATAGTAGAGTCGCTCCGTCAAGGTTACTCGATCGCTAATTCTACCCTGTTGCTGAAAATGTTGTTCCCCATATCCAGGAACACCGGAATGTTCGGGCCCTTTTCCACCGTTTCGGGGATGGTCACGTTGATCTGATACAGCCCGACAAATCCCGGCGTCAACCCCACAAACAAGGGCGTCGTCGCGTCACCCTGCGAAATGGAGATGTTGCCGAATTGCAACATCGGCCGAGGTTCAATTACGGCCAGCGGCGACGACGGCGACGCCGTTCCATTTGCCGCCGATGGCGACGTTGGGCCCAGTCCGATGGCATAAATCACCAGCGTGTCGCCCGCCCGCGCCGGACGCCCCGCCGCACCCAGCACCGAAGTGCGCGGCAGCGGGAACGTCCCGTCCTGGTTCACCAGAATGCCGTAGTTGCCAACGCCTAACCGCAGCAACCGCGGCGCGCGATCCGCAATCGGCACCGTTACGCCGTTTGACTGCTGCCCGTTCGCTTCCACCACGACCGTCGCCGTCCCGACAGCAGCCTCATAAGGGATCTGGAAATTGATCTGCCCATACGACGCGAAATACACCGGCGCCGCCACGTTATTCACCAATACCCTGACGCCGCTCAATGTCGTCCCCAATGGCAGTGACGAAGCTCCCACTGGATCCCCGAAAACGAACTGTTCGCCGAACACCGCCGCAATGGTCCCGCGTCCCAGCGCATCGCCGCCGGCGAATGTCGCGTTATTTACGACGCCGCCGGACGTCAACACCGGATTGCCTCTCGCCACCACTTCAAACGTCACCGGTACGGCGACCGGCCCATTCACCGCGTTGGTGTTTATCGTTACCGTGCCCGCGTATGAGCCTGGGCTTAAGTTCCCTGCCGCCGCCTTCACTTGAACGATGTTCGTCCCCGCCACCAGGTCCGCCGTCAGCCATCCCCCGCCGCTTGTCACGGCCACCGCCGGCGCTGACAGCGCCAGTGTCCCCCGCCCGCGATTCGTTCCAATCAGGTTCGCAATTTGCGTTGGCGCTCCCGTTGCGGCTCGCAACGAAATCGCTGTGCTATTCAAGGTGAGAATCGGCTGCGCTGTCACGCGCAGCGTCGCGTTCACAGTCCTGTTATCCACCGGTTGCGTCGCGCTCATTATTCGCAGCGTGCCGTTATACGTGCCTTCCGCCAGTCCGCCCGGATTGCGCGCCACCACCGCGTACGGCAGCACGAATGCAAAGCTTCCCTGTCCTTCAAACGCCAGCGAAAGCCAACTCCCGCCGCTCGTCGTCGCCGGTGTCCCTACCAGCAGGCCATTCGTCGTGATCCGCACGCTATCCCGTGACCCCTCGTCCGGCGTTACGAACAGGTTGACCGAATCTGGAATCGTCCCGCCAATCACCACCGTCACAATAATCGTCTGCGGCGCATCCAGCGCATTCGGATCGCTCACCGTGATGGCCGCCGTATACATTCCCGGCGCCAACGACGCGGTGTTCAACGCCACGTTGATAGGCGTGCAGTTCCCGCTGCCCGAACCGAAGATCGAACACGGCCGGGACGCTCCCAGCGCCGCCGTCGCCCACGCCGCCGATGACCGCAATGTTACATTCAACGTGCCATCCCCGGCGTTGGTAAGCTCCACCGATCGGGACGGTCCGTTCTGTCCGGCCGCGATCGACACCGGCCCGATCGTCGTATCGGATAGGCGCAACGCCGGAGCCCCCAGTAACATGGCCGCTCCCAGGCCGCTCATGATCAGACTGAGTAACAATTTCATAGACGGAAATCCTCTTGCCCTCGACAATTCTTTCACATATTGTTTTAGGCTCCTATTCGGACGCAATAGTCCTCACAGGGTTCGTTTGTTAGTTTTTTAAGGGGTCGTGAAACAGTAGGTGGGAATCGCCTGCCGGAATAGCTAGACGATCTAGGGGCAGAATAGCATCCATTTTTCGTTTTGTACATCACATAATGGGAGTAACCGCATGTTCGGAACGATCAAGGAACAAATCGACACGGTCTTCCGCGAGGACCCCGCCGCGAAGAGCGTTGTCGAGATTCTGCTGTGTTATCCAGGTCTCCACGCCGTCCTTTTTCATCGCCTCGCCAACTCTCTTTACAGGGCTGGCGTCCCCCTCATCCCTCGCCTCATTTCCCAAACCGCCCGCTGGATAACCGGCATTGAAATCCATCCCGGCGCGACCATCGGACGCCGTTTTTTCATCGATCACGGCATGGGCGTCGTTATCGGCGAAACCGCTGAAATCGGGGATGACTGCCTCCTGTATCAGGGCGTCACGCTTGGCGGCACCGGGAAGGAATCCGGCAAGCGCCATCCCACCCTTGGCAACCACGTTGTCGTCGGCGGCGGCGCGAAAGTTCTCGGCAACATTCACATCGGCAACCGCGCCCGCATCGGCGCAGGCAGCGTTGTTATCCATTCCGTCCCCGAAAACAGCACCGTCGTCGGCATCCCCGGCAAAGTCGTCCGGACTCGCGACGGCGCCAATGAGCCCCTCGATCATGGCGCACTTCCCGATCCCGAAGGCCAGGCCATAGCTGATCTCTCGCGCCGTGTCGCCGACCTCGAAGCGCAGCTAAAAGAGATGGCCGAATCTCAGCTCTTGTCCAACAAATCCCGCGCCAGGTAGAAGCCCGCCACGGAGTGCATTTCGGTAATTGCGCCCATGCGGACCTGGTCCAACACCTGTCCCCAGTCCATCACCAGCACCGCGTCAATTTCCGCGTCGACCGCGCTCGCTTCCGGCCGATCGCTTGCCTCCACATACACCACCGAGCAAGTCGCTTTCAGCCACGCCGCCTGCGCGTCGAACGTGCCCAGAATCCTCGCCTTCGTGGCGTGAAATCCCGTCTCTTCCTTGAACTCCCGCAGAGCCGCCTGCTCCGGCGACTCGCCATCGTCTATGAACCCCGCCGGAAAACTCAAATGGTCTTTCCCGCTCCCCGGCCGGTACTCCCGCACTAGCACCAACCCCTTGCGAGACTCCCCAATCACCAGCACATATGATGGCTTCTCAATCAGCCAATAACTAGGCAGCCGCTTCCCGCCAGGCAATTCATAATCGTTCTCCCGCAGCGTCAGCCAGCGGTTCGAAAGATGCAGTCGCGATTCCAGTAATTTCCAGGCCACCCAGATTAGAATAGCGTGCCGTGGTCAAGCCCCGCCCCGAATCCAGTAGTATGGAAAGGGGCGGCAAGGAAGGAGCACACGATATGGAAGTGCAATTTGAACCCAGTGTTCAAGCGAAGCTTGAGCGCCTCGCCCGCGAAAGCGGTCGCGCCGCCGTTGAACTTGTGCAAGACGCGGTTGCCGGTTACGTTGATGAATTCGCCGGGACACGTGAAATGCTGAATTCCCGCTACGACGATATTAAGAGCGGCAAAGTGAAGCTCATCCCCGGTGACGAGGTTTTCGCTCGCCTTCGTGAAAAGAGCGAAGCTCTAAGGGCAAAGCCGGGTTCATGACCGGCTATGAGTTTCACCCGGAGGCAGAAAACGATATTAACGAGATTTGGGGCTATATCGCCGCCGATAACGTCAAAGCCGCCGACCGCGTAATCGCCGACATTCACCATCCCCTTGACGCACTCCTTCCATTCCCGCATCAAGGACACAGACGAACCGATCTGACCAGCCGTCCAATACGTTTCAAACGGGTGCGCGACTACTTAATCGCTTACGCGCCCGATGAAAAACCGCTTTGGGTCATCGCCGTCATGCATGGCCACCGCAGCCCCAGCCTGATGGCCGCGCTCTTGATAGAGCGGGAGGAGTAGTTCCTCCCGGCGCCGCGAGTCAGCATTGACTTGTTTCGATTTCCCCCGGGATCATCAACGAGTTCTTGATATCGGCCGCACAAGTCTTGCCACCCTCCACGGTCTTGTTAAACTAGTCGGTCAGTAACATGGGTCAACGACGGCTTCGCGCCGTGCCCGTCGAGGAGAATAAAAATGGCTGACATCAATCTTGATAACTATGCGGATCTGCGGGACATTTCCCGCCAGTTCTGCGGCACGCTCCAGACGCAGGCCGCCGGGCATCTGGAGACCGTCAGGCAACTCTTCCGCCCCGCCGCGGTTTTTGGCCCCTATCTCGCCGGCAGTCATAAAGACGCTCCTCGCGATGCCGCCGCCGCCATCGCGCAGTTCAAGACGTTTTTTGCCGAAGTTGCCCCCGTTAAACCGATCAGCCTGGACCCCGCCGTTCCCGACATGATGGAAATCAACTTTGGCGCCCCCATCCTGAATCCATACGTCTACACCCACGAAATCGCCACCCGCACCGGGCCGAAAACTGTCACCGTCACCTCCCCGCTCCAGTGGGTCCTCAGCTTTCCCGATGTTCCCTTGAGCCGCCTTCGCGAACTCGTCGCCGCACCCAAGCGGTCGGTCGACGACATCCGCCTCTTCGCGCTCCACTACGCCGTACTCCATTTCGTCGTTACCCGCAATCCGCGCATCCAGGGTCTTTTCGAAGCACTCCGATTTCCCATCCGTTCTGAACGCATCCCGCAATTGGGTGAATTCCCGCTCCTAATGCTCCGGACTCCCGCCGGGACCGTCCGCCCGCCCGATGACGTCATCGCCCAGGTCTGCAAATACTCGGGTTCGGACACTGTCGAGGAAATTCTCGACGGCGACAAATGGTCGAATCTGGAAGACCCATTTGCTATCCAGTTCGGCGCCGTTGCCGATTCCATGCGGCTATAGCGTCCAACTACTCGCCGGCACCCATCCCGTCCCCGTATTGGCAGCGTCGGTTATCCAGACATAGAGGTTCCGCAGGCCCGTCGCATAGGAGCCATGCCGTGTAATGCGCATGTTTAATACCACGTCTGTCCCCGACGCCGTCGCCGACGAACCCGCGCCGTTAATCGCACACTGACCGTTCGATAAAATCCCCGTCGCCCCCGGTGTCAACGGTCCTGTCACGGCCGACAACGCATCATTGTAAAGGAATATCGTATTACTCGCCCGGTCATAGAAGCCATGGCAGCTTCCCGCCGGAATGAAGGCATTACCGTTCACCAGGAAATAGAACCGCTGTATATCCGCGAATCCATTGGTGTCGCGGCCCGTCAACGCGAACGTCTGCGTCGCGGACGTCGAACCGCCCGGCGTGGCGGACACCAGCGTTGGCGCCTGCGCCACACTGCCCGTCCCCCAAACGCCCTGTCTCTTATACACATCTCCGAGCCCACGAGACTAAGGCG
>ENA-ORBV01003368-ORBV01003368.1-microbial-mat-metagenome-genome-assembly--contig:-NODE-3368-length-32067-cov-5.388559_pt1 | contig 32067 bp, 33 predicted proteins | sample MGYA00237777_ERZ505514 | MGnify/ENA primary metagenome ERZ505514 (study PRJEB26160, sample SAMN06269048) | microbial mat metagenome | isolation source: Oligotrophic lake microbial mat | place... | reverse complement strand
CTCTATTCGTCGGCAGCGTCAGATGTGTATAAGAGACAGGACCAAGTATGGCAGTACGGGAATCTGCTCGCCCGGCGCCAGCGTGCGAATGGTGTTGGCAATCAGCTGATACGCGGCGGATCTGGTGTCCGACACCGGTGAGGGATCGGTGCGAGCGCTGTCGGTCGGCTCAACACTGATCATCGTGTCGGCAATCACCTCGCGCACGCGAGCGATCACCGACTCCTGCGTCTCGCCAGGGAGAATGCGAAAGTTGACGACCGCCATCGCCTCAGGCGGCAGGACGTTGTCCTTGACGCCGGCGCTCAGAATGGTGGGCGCGATCGTCGTGCGGATCATCGCGGCACCAGAGGACGTCTTGAGCGACATCTGCTCAACGATCGGCGCGGTGATCCAGAGATTCGCGAGCACCATGCGCTGCCCGAACGGCAGGTACGGCGCCATCGCCTCGAACATCTGGCGCGGCGGGCCGGCAAGTGAGGTGGGGAAGGGGTTCTCCTCGAGCGACGCGATGGCGCGGCCGAGTGCGCCAACCGCAGTGCGCTCGGGAGGCATGGACGAATGCCCGCCCTCTGCCTTCGACTTGAGCCGCAACGAGAGATAGCCCTTCTCGGCGATGCCGACAACGGCCGCGGTGCCGCTGATACCGGGCAGCAGGCCGCTCGACATCACTCCACCTTCGTCGAGCACCAGCGCCGGCTTCACCCCGCGCGCAACGAGCGTATCGACCATCGCGCGCGCGCCATAGCGCCCACCGACTTCTTCGTCGTGTCCGAAGGTGAGATACACCGTGCGTTGCGGCACCACGCCCTTCGAGACCAGAATCTCCACGGCCTCGAGAATCGCGAGGACAGTTGTTTTGTCATCGAGCGTACCGCGCCCCCACACATAACCGTCGGCGATATCACCAGAGAACGGGTCATGCATCCAGTCCGCGCGATTCTCAGGCGGCACAGGCACCACATCCATGTGCCCCATCAACACGACCGGCTCGAGCGTGGTATCGGCGCCAGGCCACGTGTAGAGGAGGCTCAGCTCACTGACGATCTCGCGCCGCATCGCCGCGTGCGCGTTGGGGAAGCTGCGCGCGAGGAAGTCATGAAAGCCGCGAAAGGCCGCCGTGTCGATCGGCGCCCCAGAGGCATACGAGACAGTCTGAAAGCGCACCGCCTCCCCCAACCGCTTCGCCGCAAGCTCGGCGTCCACTTCAACCGGTGCACCGGCAACAGCGGCCGGTGCGGGGGCAGGAATCTGCAGCGTGTTGAAGACCATCACGCCGCCGAGGGCGAGCACACTCAGCAGGGCGACGGTCAGAAGGAGCTTCATTTTGGGATGGAGGCTGGAGGATGGAAGATGAAAGTAAACACCTCAGACTACGAGGCGCTCTTTTGTCCTTCAGCCTTCATCTTAGAATACGCGCTGCCATGAGTCGTGTCCAAAGGGCGTTGTCGAAGGTTGAGATAGCGGCTGGGCTCGCTGCTCCCGACACGGGGGCTCGGTCGCCGAGTCGGACGACCACTAAGTCCATCGATGGCACGATGTAGAGCTTCTTGTCGTCCGCGCCGAGTGCGGCAACGAGGTCGGCGGGCGCGGATGGGATGAGTGGACCGCTCACAGTTGGTAAGAAACTGGGGCCGGGGGTGCGGTAGGAGATGCCACCGTTCAGCCACCAGAGCCAACCGTACGACTGATTGGTCGTGCCCGAGTACCGCCGCGACTGCGTGAGGGCGGCGCTGTCGGCGAGTATGATGTCGGTGCCCCATCGTCCATGCCGTAAGACGAGCAGGCCAAAGCGAGCGAAGTCGCGCGCCGACATCAGAAAAATGTGACCGGGCTCTCCGGTGTCCTCGTTCGCGAAGCTGAGGGCGCGCGTCATCCCGATCCGGCTGAAGAGACGATTGCTCGCGAGAGCACCCGTTGAGAGTCCGGAGACGCTCTCGAGCACGGCAAAGAGCTGATAATACGCGGGATTGTTGTAGTAGAAGCTACTCCCCGCACCGGTGACGGTCTTGAGCGAGTCATCGAGGCCTGAGGCCATCGAGAGCAAGTGCCGCACGGTGATTGCCGACTCCCCACTCGTGGCGCGCGACCAGCCGGCGCCGAGTATGGAAGTAACCGATTGATCGAGCGAGAGCCGGCCTTCGGCGACCATCTGAGTGATGAGCGCCGAGGTGATCGTTTTACCCGCGGAGTACACTGGATACCGCGTAGAGGACACCCAACTATTCGTGTACCGCTCGGCCACAATGCGTCCACGCCAGAGCACCACCACGCCAAAACTCTCCTGTGCGGCCGCCCAGTCCAGCGCCGACTCCAGTGCGACCGAGTCGAACCCAGCCTGCGATGGACTGACGCGCGCCCAAGTGGCATCGCTAGCCGGGAAATACCACGCCACTTGCACCGGCGGAGCACTAGGCCCGTCACCAGAGCAAGCGCTAGCCGATAGAGCAGCGACGAAGCACAGCAACAAAAGCGCACGAAAGCGCCCCCGGCCGTTGTCGTTCATCTTCCTGCTTTCATCCTACAGCCTTCATCTGTTGTTCGCCGGTACCTGCCGTGCCGCCTTCGCACACTCCCGCCAAACCGCCGGCTGTCCCTGCGGCGTCCGCGACAACGGATCAATGAGCTCACGCGGCATCCGCTCCGGATCCTCGCTCGCCAGATACGCCATCATCGCCACAAGCGTCGCATTGTTGCGAAGATCAGCATCGACCAGCTTGTCGTACGTGTCGCGATCCGTATGCCACGTGGAGAACGAGTAATCCCACGAGAGCGCGCCAAGATTGAAGGCTGGCGCCTTGTGACAGATGAAGCTCGCGTGATCGGTGCCGCCCGTTTGCTGCGGACCGACGCCCGTGAAGCGAATGCTGCTCGTGATCTGGTTCGGAATCTGCCCCAGGTACCGCTCCAAGCGATCAGACGCGCCGGGGAAGGGACCCGCCGAAAGATTCACAATGCGCCCAGTGCCGTTGTCCTGATTGAACAGCGCCTGCAATCCAGCGATCACTTCCGGGTGATCCTCGGTGAAGGCCTTGGAGCCGTTGAGGCCCTGCTCTTCGCCATTCCAGTGGCCCACAAGGATCGTGCGCTTGGGATTCGGATACACCTGACGAATGATGCGCAGCGCTTCGAGCATCGTGATGGTGCCGGTGCCGTTGTCCGTGGCGCCCGATGCCGACGACCACGAGTCGAAGTGCGCGGAGAGGACGACGTATTCATCGGGCTTCTCGGAGCCGCGGATCTCGGCGACCACGTTGAACACTGGACGCTCGCCGAGCATGCGGCTGTCGGTGAAAGCGCGAACCTTGGGGCCCTGGTTGTTGCGCGCCATGCGGAAAAGCAGGCCGTAGTCCTCGCAGCCCACGGCGAAGGCCGGGATCGTCTGCTGCAACGAGCCGAAGACCTTCATCACGCCTGGGTAGTTGGAGAACTGGAAGGTGAAGACGCCAACCGCGCCGGCATCCTTCAGCTTCTGCCAGACGCTGCGCCCACCGTTCATGGCGAGGTTCGCGGCCTGGAACTCCTGCTGCAGCTCCTGCTGCGCCTTCTCCGTCTGCTCGCGCGATTCCGGCGTGGCGAACTGCGCCCACTGGCCGGGCGAGCGGCACGAGAGCCGCGGCGCCGACATCAGAAAGAACTTTCCCTTCACATTCGGAAGCCAAGCCTCGAACTGCTCCGGCGTGGTGATACCCGCCGGGTAGGTGACGACTTCGCCTTCCACGGGACGACGCATGCCCGGGCTGTAGGTGAGCGCGGTCGCTTCGAGCGAGCGCACACGCGGGGAAATGAGGTCCACATGCGAAACGCCGCGCTCCCAGCCCGCCCACGTGCCGTAGCGTTCCTTGCGTGCCGTGATGCCCCAGCTCGCGTACTGACGCACGATCCAATCCTGCGAGGCATCGCTCTGCGGCGAGCCGGTCATGCGCTGACCAAGGGGATCAAGGAACTGCTGCGCGAGCGTCATTGCCTGCGAGCGGGTCATTCCCTCTTCCCAGATACGAAGGATCACGGGATCGGTCGGTGCATCGCGACGGATGTACGCGGGACTGTTTTCGAGGGCGATGGGATCGGCCATGCGATCGCGGTCGCCCACTGGCGGACGGGCCTGACCGGCCGGGGCCTGCGCCAAGAGTGGCGTCGCCGCAATGGCGACGAGGAGAAGAGCACGAAGGAACACGAAGAACTCCTGAGTGAAGTTGGAGCGGGACTTACAACTCTCTACCAACGTTCTACAACTGGACTGACAATCCATCGGCGAGCGAAGCGCGATACGCCTTCCATGCAGGGAGTACGCCCACCAGCGTGCCAGCGCTGACAACCGAGGCCAGATACAGCCATTCGATCTGCCCCAAGGGGCGCATGGCGAGCGCTAATCCGTAGCGCGCCTCAATAGGCCCGGCAGCCACCGCCAAGAGCGCATAAACAAGTGCTACCCCTGCGAGCGCACCCGTGAACGCGAGGAGCGCCGACTCGGCGACCAGGAGCCCAACAATGGTGCGCGGACCCGCCCCGACCGCCCGCAGAATCGCCATCTCCCGACGCCGGCTTTCGAGCGAGGCGTACAGGGCGACGACCATCCCAAGCAGGCCCACTAGCAACGTGAAGAACGCCACCAACTGCAGCGCCGCTTCGGCGTTGCCGACCGTCTGCCAGAGCTGCGCGAGCGCGACCCCTGGGATAATCGCCGTCAGAGGATCGGTGGGATCCTCGTTCATCTCACGCTGCAGGCGCAGCGTCTCAAAACGGTTCTTTGTGCCCACCAAGAAGGCGGTGATCGGTGGCTCACCCACCTGCCCCTCGGGAGGAGGGCCCATCATCAGGCCGCCCTCGGCGAACTCGTCGGCATGCATTCCCTCAAGACCCTTCAGCGTCACGTACAGCGCGCGGTCAATCGGCGTGACGGTGCGCGCAATCACGCCAGTCACCACGAACGGATGTGCGATATGCTCGGCGAACGAGACCTCGGCCACCCCATGCGCGAGTACCATAGAATCGCCGAGGGTGTAGCCGAGTCGCTCGGCGACTTCGCTACCAATGGCGACTTCGAAGGGAGACTCCGGCGCGCGGCCGCTGGCGAAACTCACTGACTGATTGCGAAAGCGATAGCGCGTGAAGAACTCACCGGTGGTGCCGATGACGCGGAATCCGCGATGTGAATCGCCGAGCGAGTAGGGAATAGTCCACGCGACGGCGGGATGCTGCGACCAACGCTCGAAGGTCGCCCATTGCACGCTTCCCGATGGCGCGGCCATGCCGAAGACCGTGGAGAGCAACACCTGTGTGGTGCCGCCGCGCGCGCCGACAATGAGGTCAGTGCCCTTGATGGTGCCGGCGAAGCTCTGCCGCACACCGACGCGCACGTGTTCGATTCCCACGAGCAGCGTGACACTCAGCGCGATGCTCGCGATGGTCAGCAGCGAGATCGTCGCGCGGGCGCGGAGGGAGCGCGCGGCGAGGGAGAGCAGGAACATCACAGACGCACCACAACGCAACTCATGCGCGGCCGTCCGCGGCGATGCGCGGCTCTTGCGCCGCCGTCATGCGATTGATCGTCGGAAGGGAGATTGTGCGACTGAAGCGTGGCGCCAGGCCGAGGTCGTGACTCACGAACACGAGCGTCGTCGCGCTCGCATCGCAGGAGGCGAAGAGCAGCTCGAGGAAACGGTCACGGCGATCGGCGTCGAGCGCTGAGGTGGGCTCGTCACAGACAATCAATTCCGGTGCGCCGATCAGTGCACGCGCGACCGCCACGCGCTGCTGCTGTCCGACGCTCAGCTTCGTCACGGGCGAGTCGAGCAGTCCCTCGAGCTCAAGCCCCGTTGCGAGGCGAGTGGCCTCGGCGTTCGCGTCCTTGCCATTCAGTCGTGCTCGACGCGCACCGGAGAGGCGCACTGGCAGCGTGATGTTGTCTCGGACCGGGAGATACGGAATAAGATTGAACATCTGAAAGACATAGCCGAGATGTGCGGCGCGGAACCGATCGCGAGCACTGCTGGAGAGCGCGCCGAGTTCGGTATCGAGAATGCGTACTTCACCTTGAGTGGCGCGGAGGACGCCGGCGAGGAGGCCCAGCAGGGTGGTCTTGCCGCTTCCGCTCGGGCCGTGCAAAAAGACATGTTCGCCGTGCGCCACGTGCAGCTCGGGGATGTCGAGTACTGGCGCATTGCGTCCGTATGCGAACTGCACATTGCGGAGCGAAACGGCGCGCGTCTCGCTCGGAGCTTGGTGTGCCGCGTTCGGCAATGGTGACGCAGTCAGACTCAGCGTCCGGTGTAGGGACGCATCGAGAGACCTTCGATCGTATAGCCGACGCTCCCGTAGGGGCTGTCGTAATTCACGATCCGCAGCGTCCCTTCCATCCAGATGGCATCGAAGAGGGCGAGCTTCACGTGCTTGCCATCGACCATCGACACAAAGGCCATCTGGTTCGGCGGTGGCGGCGGAGTGTGCACGCAAGCGCCGTAATACGGCACGAGCAGGAACTCGGCGCCCTGTTCATCGGCGTCATCGAGCGGGACAATGAATCCCGGGATGCGGATCTTCTTGCCGTCGAGCTTGCGCAGCGTGTCCGTGGGGACGCCGCTCACGTAGTCGAGTTGACCAAGGAGGCGCCAGTCGATCAAGGTGACGCCAGGAGTAGGCATCTGCGGAGCGGCCGGGCGCGCGGTCTGCGCCTGCGCCACGGGTGCGGTGGCGAGCAGAGCGGCTACTGCGGCGACCAGCGGAAAGATCGAGTGGAGTCTCATGGACGCTCTACCGTGAAATCGGCTACGAGTTCCGTGCGATCCCATTGCAGCGCGAGCAGACCCTTTCCGCCTTCGGCGCGCGGCCTGATCGTAAAGGCTTCGATCTCGCGAGTGAGCGCGCGTGCACGGAGCGGCACGCGTCCGAGGTCGCGCGTGGAATCGTACTGCTGGCCGTTCTGGCCCGTCTGCTTGTTGATGATCAACACGCCCCCAGTGGCTTCGGGAATCGAGTAGAGGGTGTACTCTCCGGGCGGCACGACCAGGTCACCGAAGCGCAGCGTGCGATCGGTCTTGAAGTGCGTCGCGCGGTTGGCACCGGTGCGCCAGAGCTGACCATACTTCACGAGGGCGCCCCAGATATCACGGCCGCGCTTCATGGGGACGCCGTAGTCGAGGGTCAGCGTGGCGCCGAGTAGGCGAGTATCGCCGCCGCCGCGCCCGGAGAGTTCACCGACGCCGCGGCCAGCGGCATCACGCGCGGCATACTCGCGGGCGAAGGCGGGGACATCGGCATTGCGGCTGCGCGTGACGACCAAGGCGCGCGTGGTGGCGCCGGCATCGAGCGTGCGAATCGCGCCGTCAGGGAGCACGGTGAGGCGCATGGTGCCGCGCGTTGGGTGCGTAATGGTTGCGGAGTCGCGTCCGCTGAAGGCGAGGGGGAAGGGCGAGATGCGATTCCCGCTGAGCATTGGGGCGTCTGTCTTTGCGGTCTCACTCGCACTCGCACGGGCATTCGCACGGGCATTCGCACGGGCATTCGCACTGGCATTCGCACTGGCACTGGCATTCGCACTCGTACGCAGGCGCTGCAGCGCGACATCGAAGGGCCAGTGCACGAGATCCACGAACGGAAGCCAGTCGCGCGGCGCAGCCACTCGGCGCACAGTAGTACGCTCGGCGCCGACATCGACAATCACGAGGGTGTCGCCAATGCGTTCGTGCGTGACGCGGCGGGTCACGCTGCCCGTGGCGGGATTCAGTTCCGTGATGTCGAGCGACGTAAGCATCCCCGCGACGTCGAGGGTGGCGAGGTGACGTTGCAACGACGTGCGCGGGGAGCGCGTGACGAGTTCGGCCTCAATGCGCGCCGGCGTGCGGATGATGCGTTCGATTGAGATTGTATCGACGCCGAGTCGCGCGGTGAGGACGCTGGTGTCGGGCCGGGTCTGCGCGGCGGCGGGACGGGCCGCGGCCGGGAGAATGATCGCGAGCAGGAGTACGGGCAGGAGTGCGGGGAGGCGCATCTTCGAAACCTATCGGACCTGGGCCCCCCTGTGCACCGCGTGTGGCCTTCGCTAGCCTCCTTCCATGGCTTCCCCCACGGCTTTCTCTCCGCAAATTCCCGGCTTTCGCGCCGTCCCCTTTACGGGTGTCATCTACGTGATGGCCGAGGCGTCGCAGCGCGGCTATCGGTATGGGCATCCCGAGTGGTGCAACTTGGGCCAAGGTCAGCCGGAGACCGGGGAGTTCGCTGGGGCTCCGCCGCGTGTCCGCACGGTCGATATCGCGGTGGACGATCAGGAGTACGCGCCGGTGCCCGGTATTTGGGAGCTCCGCCAGGCGGTCGCGGCGCTGTACAACGCGCTGTACCGGAAAGGGATGGCGTCGCAGTACACGGCGGAGAATGTCTGCATTTGCGGCGGTGGGCGTTCGTCGCTCACGCGTGCGGTGGCCGCGCTGGGCGACATCAACCTCGGGCATTTTCTCCCCGATTACACCGCGTACGAAGAGCTGCTCGACATCTTCAAGGCCTTTGTGTCGATTCCGATTCTGCTGGATCCGGCCAACGGGTATCGCTTCACCGCCGATGATCTGCGGCGCGAGATCACGGGGCGCGGGCTGTCGGCGCTGTTGCTGTCGAATCCCTCGAATCCCACGGGAAAGGTGCTACGCGGCGAGGAGCTCGCGCGCTGGACCGCTACGGCGCGTGAATTGAATTGCACGCTGTTGATCGACGAGTTCTACTCGCACTACATCTGGAGCGGCGAGCCGCGCATGGTGAGTGCGGCGCAATATGTGGAGGACGTGAACAGCGATCCGGTGGTGTTGTTCGATGGCTTCACGAAGAACTGGCGCTATCCCGGCTGGCGGACGACGTGGATCGTGGGGCCGCGCACCGTGATTGATGCCGTGGCGAGTACAGGAAGCTTTCTTGATGGTGGTGGGAGCAAGCCGCTGCAACGCAAGGCGATCGAGCTGGTGCGTCCGGAGATCGTGCTCGCCGAAGCGACCGCGATGCGTACGGTGTTCGCCCGGAAGCGACAGCTCTTGCTTGATGGGCTTCGCGAGATCGGCGTGCGCTTCGATGTGGAGCCCGACGGGACGTTCTATGGATGGGCCGACATCAGCAAGTTGCCGTCCACGATCAATGACGGGATGAGTTTTTTTCGGCGCGCGCTGGAGGCGAAGGTGATCTGCGTGCCGGGGGAGTTCTTTGACGTGAACCCCGGGAAGCGGCGTAGCGGGCGACCGAGTCGCTTTCGGCAGTACGTGCGCTTCAGTTTCGGGCCAGAGGAAGCGCAGGTGGTGGAGGGGGTGCGACGCATCCAAGAGTTCGTGCGCGCGGAAGCGGGGCGATAGCGCGCGGTGATGCCGTGCCAAAAGCGCGCATTGAATGCGCGCGATCATCGCGCGCGATGAAAGCGCGCGTCAGCGAGCCGCGTGCGACACCATGGTATTCCGCACGTTCCGCACGAAGTTGATGCGCGAGTAGTTGCCGAAGCTGGCGATCCCCGTGAGGTCCTCGTTTCCGAGCACATCGTTCCGGATGGCGCGGTCTTCCCAGCCGCGATGGACCCGACTTTCAATCGCGCCCACGGTTTCTTCGATCCAGTCGGCCTTGGCGCGGAGTTGGGCGACAGGATCGGTGAGACGACCTTTGTGCGCATCGAAGAAGCGCTCGGGATGCCAGGAGGCGACGTCGCGGAGCGCCTTCACCTGTCCGCGGATGTCCTCGTCGATGTGCGCGATGCGCAACTTCACGCCAATAAAGAGATCGCCGCCGAACACGGTGCCGCGCTCCGCGTCCCAGATCACGTGGTGATCGGGAGAATGACCGCGCGTCGGGCGCAAGTCGAGCGCACTGTGCGCGAAAGGATTCACGATACCGCGAAAGGGGCGCTGTGTCCCCCACACGAAGCGGCGGTAGAGTCCAATGTGACCCGGCGCGCGCACCAGCGCGTCGGTCGCCGGCGCCATCTGCACGGGGATGCCGCGTTCGACGACCGCCTGGAGGTTGCCCGCGTGATCCTCGTGTCCGTGCGTCAGCATGGCACCATCGATACGCGCGCTCGCGAGCCAGGCGCGGAACTCGCCGCCAATCTGGGGGAACCCAGAGTCCACCAGCACGTCGCGCGTGACGAACGCGCTGACGGCGTAGCGAATGGAACGGCTGCGCGCGGTGGAGAACTGGAGTTCGAGCACGTCCCCGTGCGAGGTCTGGCGAAGCATGCGGGATATTAACGCGGGTGTGGGCCGAGGGTACGGAGGGTGAAGCGGCTGCGGCGGCACCGAGGGCCTTTGGCCGCCTGAGCGATTGCCGCCTGAGCGATTGCCGCCCTCCGCCCCAGCGGCTAATATTCACAGGTCGCTGTGCGAAGTCCGAACGAATGCAGCACAAGTCGCAGGAGACGTTCGGCGCCCGGCCATCACAGGCCGGGCGTCGCCCTTTTCCCCCCGTTCTCTTTTTCCGAGGGCCGCCCCGTGATCGAGGCGCTCAAGCAGAAGCTCACCGACGAAGCCGAAAAGCTCCGCTTCGAACTCAACGTCACGCTCCCCAACGAGATCCGGAAGGCCGTGGAGCTCGGCGACCTGCGTGAGAACTCGGAGTACAAGGCGGCGTTGGAGCGGCAGCAGTTCGTGCAGGCGCGCCTCGGGCAACTGACGAAGCGTCTCTCGAAGCTCTCGAGCATCGACGAATCGCAGATTGCCACCGACGCCGTCGGCATGGGATCGAAAGTCGTCGTGGAAGATCAAGACACGAAGGAACGCGAGAGCTACCACATGATCTTCGGCGACGCCGAGGATTTTGATGAGGGGCAGGTCACGATGTCGTCACCGATCGGCCGCGCCCTGCTCGGCAAAAAGGTCGGCGAACTCACGACGCTCAAGCTGCCGACGCGCATGCGCAAGCTGATGGTCGTACAGCTCACCACGATTCACGACGCGAAGGCGTAATCCGCCGGTTCAGCCGCCGCCGGTTCAGCCGCCGCCGGCTGGGCCCAGCGCGGAGTCGAGGACGGCGCGCAACTTCGCGTCGCTCGCGGTGAGCGCTCCCATGTGCTGCCATCGCACCACCCCCTCCCGGTCCACGAGATAGGTCGAGGGGACCCCGATCGCGCGGAAGGTGTTGGAGACCCGATCGTCGGGATCGAGCCAGAGCGCATACGATGCGCCGAGTTCGCGGGCGAAGCCAGCAATCCGCGTGGTGTCGTCAATCACATCAATACTGACGCCAGCGACGAGCAACCCACGCGCCGAGAACTCGCGATGCAACGAGTCGAGCGCGGGAATCTCCTGACGGCAGGGCTTGCACCAGGTGGCCCACACGTTGAGGAGCACGACCTCGCCTTTTTTGTCGGCGAGCGAGACGGGTGTGCCGTCCATCGTGGTGGCGGCGTAGGCAGGGGCGGGGTGCCCGACACCCACCTTCGCGGCCTCGGTTCCGGTGCCGCAGGCCGTCGCCAGTAAGCCGGTCACACACAGCGCGATCAGCGCCGCCGAGCGCCGCGTCACCGTGCTATTGACGACGCCGATCACGGCGCCGTCCGCAGCGTCGTCATCTTCACGACACTCGGCGCGCCGGGCAGTGTGTACGCAAACAGCAGTCCGTCGTTGAGCCGCGTCATGCGCGGGAACCCGCTCGAGCGCGCGCCGCTCGACGTGGTCACCGTGATTGGCTCACGCGCGACCCCCTCACGCGTCACGGGGCGCACTTGCACAAAGGCGGTGTCGCCGGCGCCGCGTTCGAGCCAGCTCACGTAGGCCTCGCCATTGAGCCATTGCAGTCCGACGCGCCCGGCGGGATTTCCTGCGTCGACGCGCACCGGTGCGCCGAAGGTCGCGCCGGCATCGTGCGAGAAGATGACCTGGACCTTCGCGGTGTCGCGCGCGCCGGTGAACCAGGCGATAGCCACGTCATCTCCTGACGCGACAATCGCCGGGCCGTTCACGGGACACGCATTCAACTCCCAATTGTCAGCGTGCACGATCGCGGGCGCGGTCCACGCGCCATTCACGCGCCGCACAATGGCGATGTCGCGAATCTCGCCCTCGGTGCGGTCGCGGTAGATCACCGCCGCGCCGCGTCCAGTCATCGCCGCCGCGGTCTGGCAGCAATCGCAGGCGAGCGCGTCGAGCACGGACTTCGTGGCCTCGGTCATCGCGGCGTCCCAACTGTTCGCCGAGACGGACATTGGCACGCCATGTTCCTCGTGCGCGTCACCGCTCGCGGGTGCATCACCGGCGGTCGACGCACCGGCGATCACGTTGGCCCCACCATCGAGGAACACCACCAGCGCGCCGCCCGCACTATCCGGCAGCAGGCTCACGAATCCGTGCTCCGCCTCGACTCCCGCGCGATGCGGCGTCACCGATGCGCTCCACGTCACGCCCTGATCGCGCGACTCCGCCATCCGTACTTCGTACGCGTACTTCCCCGAGCCATTGCGTTGCAGCCAGTGCGCGAGGAAGCGGCCATCTTCAAGCGCGACCACCGAAGGAAAGTCGGCCCAGTTCACGAAGAGATCGCTACGCCGCACGACATCGACTGGTGCGCTCCACGTGCCGTCGGGTCCCATCACCGAGAGGCGGAGGGCATGGGCACCGCTGTCCGCGGGCTCGAGCCAGCTCATCAGCACGCGGCCATCGCGCGCGGTGAAGAGATTCGGCTCTGCCGCGCCCGGGCCGGTTGGCGAGACGACCTCAACAAGTGTCAGCGGTGCCGTGGTCTCGCGTGGGGCGCAGGCCGCGACGGCTAAGGCCGCAACAGCAAAGGCCGCAGCAGCGCTCGACGCACCCGCGAGCATGGCCAGTCGCACGCGTTGCGCGTAGTTGTGCAGCGAGCGGGGGCGGAGTTGTGGCATCTGGTTTTACGGGGTGATGGTAAAGATACGATCGAGCGCTCGCTCGTACTCGCGGATCGCCTGCTGCGTGCCGGCATCGGTCCAGCCGAGTCGCGCCGCCATGCGTTGGGCCACACGTGGTGCAATCGCGCGGCCCTGATCAGGCAACTCGAAGGCCAAAAAGGTGCGTCGAATCATCACGTCGGCGAGCGTCTCGGCGTACTCCGCGTCCACGGCGTGGTCCACATCGCACTCGCGCCAGTCGAGTTCATCGTCCCAGCGGAGATCGGCCCCGGTCGAGGGAGGTCGCTCACCGGGTAGCATGGCCGTTGCGGTGTCGCAGGGACGGGCTTTTCCCCCGAGTCGCTGGACGGCGGCATCGACGATCTGTTCTGCCTGGGCGCGGTACGTCGTGAGCTTGCCCCCCGTTGCGGTGAGCACACCGCGCGAGGAGAGTTGAATGGCATGCTCGCGCGACGCGCTCGAGGGATCGCCGTTGTTCTTCGCGGCCACGAGGGGGCGGATTCCGGCCCACGCGGACACGACATCCTCTTCGTTGAGCCGCGCATCGGGGAAGAAGCGATTGCAAGCGTTGAGCAGATAGCGCACATCGGCTTCGGCGGCGCGCACCATGCTCGGATGCTCGGTGGTGGCGGTGTCCGTGGTGCCGATGATCGTGTGGCCACCACTCGCTGGGAGCGTGAAGAGCACGCGGCCATCGTCGGGGGAGAGCATCGTGATCGCGCTCACGTTGCCAACGCGTGCGGCCTTGACGGCGATGTGGACGCCCTTGGTGCCGCGAACGGCAGGGCCGGCCTGTGGATCCTCGAAGCGCAGAATCTCGTCCGTCCATGGCCCGGTGCAGTTCACCACGAGGCGCGCCTTCACCGTGATGGTCTGCCCGCCGATCAAGTCGCGCACCTCAGCGCCATTCACAGCGCCCCTCGCAACGCTCTTCCCATCGCCGTTCCCACCGCCGTTCGCACCGCCGTTCGCACCGCCGGTCGCACCGCCGTTCGTTGAGGCAAAGGTCAGCGCGCGCACGGGGGCATGATTCATCACGATCGCGCCATGGCTCGCCGCGTCAATCACATTTGCGAGGGTGAGTCGTGCGTCATCGGTGCCGGCGTCCCAGTACGTTGCGCCTCCCTGCAGCCCATCCTGCGCGAGTCCTGGTTCGGCCTGAAGAATCCCGGTGGGCGAGAGACGCTTGTGACGCCCGACATTCTGGAACATCGCGAGTGAGTCGTACATCGTGAGCGCGGCGGCGAGCTGCCAACGTCGCACGCGGGCGCCACGGTACACAGGCCACGTGAAGCGAAGCGGCCGCACGAGATGGGGGGCAATCTGCAGGAGACGGCGCCGTTCGTGGCTCGACTCCCAGACCAAGTGAATGTAGCCGTGCTCGAGGTAGCGTACGCCGCCATGAATAAGGCGGGACGAGCGACTCGACGTGCCGGCGGCGAAATCCTCGGCCTCAACGAGGGCAACAGTGAGCCCACGGCGGGCGGCATCGCGTGCGACCCCTGCGCCGGTGATCCCCCCGCCAATCACGAGGAGGTCAAAACGGCGGTCATCGAGCGCGTGGAGGCGGTCGGTGCGGCTTGCGGGGAGGGCGGTTGCCATCGCCTTCAGAATAACCCGAGGCGCACCCCCCGCGACAGCGGTCGCGCGGGGTGCGCCGTCGCTCGGCAAGATGGGGGGCGCCCCCCTACCTTTAGGGATGTCCATCTACGAGCCGGGACGGCGCGTGGCGATTATCGCCGGCGTCCGCACTCCCTTCGCCAAGTCCGGCACCTTGCTCCGCGCGCTGACCGCGCTTGACCTCGGCAAGCTTGCTGTGAGTGAGCTGGTGCACCGCACCGATCTCGACCCCAAGTCGCTCAATCTTCTGGTGTTCGGCACGGTGCTGCCGAATGTCCTCGCGCCGAACATCGCGCGCGAGATCGCGCTGATGCCGCTGCTCCCCAAGGGAGTCGACGCGTTCTCCGTGTCGCGCGCCTGCGCGTCGGCGAATCAGGCGATCACCGATGCCGCCGATCAAATTGCCCTCGGGCACGTTGAGGTCGCGATCGCTGGCGGCTCCGAGTCGCTGACGAACGTGCCGATTCTTCATTCGCGCGGCTTTTCCGATGCGCTCGTGGCGGCGTCGAAGGCCAAGTCGCTCGGCCAGCGCGTGCAGGCCTTCGGCAAGATTCGCGGCAAGGACTTTATTCCGATCACCCCTGCCATTGCCGAAGCGACCACCGGCGAGTCGATGGGGCAGTCGGCCGAGAAGATGGCGAAGCTGAATGGCATCACACGCGAGGCGCAGGACCAACTGGCGTTCGCGTCGCATCAGAATGCGGCGAAGGGCACGGCCGATGGGCGTTTGACCGCGGAGATCGTGCCGGTCTCGTTACCGCCGAAGTACGAGGCGGCGATGACGTCGGACAACGGTATTCGCAGCGACACGACCCTTGCGGCGCTGGCGGCGCTGAAGCCGGTGTTCGACAAGCGCTACGGCTCGGTGACGGCGGGCAATGCGTCGCCGCTCACCGATGGCGGTGCGGCCGTACTCCTCATGCGTGAGGATGTCGCGAAGGCGCGCGGCTACAAGGCGCTCGCCTACATCAGGAGCTACGCGTACGCCGCATTGGATCCAGGTGAGCAACTCCTGCAGGCGCCGGTGCTCGCGGCGCCGCTCGCGCTCCAGCGTGCTGGCCTGACGCTGCAGGATATGGACCTCGTGGAGATGCACGAAGCGTTTGCGGCGCAGGTGTTGTCGAATCTCGCGGGTTTTGAATCGCAGCATTGGGCCGAGCGTGCGGGACTGTCGAAGCCGCTGGGAACGGTGGATCGCTCCAAGCTCAACGTGATGGGCGGCTCGGTGTCGATCGGGCATCCCTTTGGTGCCACGGGGGCGCGCATCACGACGACGTTGGTGAATGAGTTGGCGCGTCGCGGTGGCCAGTATGGCCTGATGACCGTGTGCGCCGCGGGTGGACTCGGGTTCTCAATGGTCGTGGAGCGCGCATGAGCCAGGCTTCGAGCAATGCACTGACGTTGGAGATGGTCGACGGCGTCGCCGTCGTCACGTTCGATCTTCCGGGCGAGAGCGTCAACAAGTTCTCTCCGGCCGTGATCAACGAGTTCACGGCGATGATCGAGCGGCTCGACAAGGATTCGAGCGTGAAGGCGGCGGTGCTGATCTCCGGTAAGCAGGGGACCTTCATCGCCGGCGCCGACATCGATCAGTTTCTTGAGTTCAGGACCGCGAAGGATGCGCAGGTGGCGAGCGCGTTCGGCCACACGATGATGACGCGCATCGAGAAGGGGCGTGTGCCGGTGGTGGTGGCGATCGAAGGCGCGTGCCTCGGTGGTGGGCTCGAGTTCGCACTCGCCTGCGCGTATCGTATTGCCGCCGACACGCCCAAGACGGTGCTCGCGCTCCCCGAAGTGCAGCTCGGGTTGATCCCTGGCGCCGGTGGGACGCAACGGCTCCCGCGTCGTGTCGGGCTGCAGGCCGCGCTCGATATGATCCTCACGGGAAAGAACGTGCGCGCCAAGAAGGCGCTGCAGATCGGACTCGTCGACGAACTCGTGCACCCGAACATCCTGCGCACGATTGCCATGCAGCGCGCGCGCGAACTCGCCAGTGGCGTGGTCGCGCGTGAGCGGGATCTGCGCAAGCATGGAGCGAAGGAAATGCTCCTCGATGACAACCCGATCGGCCGCGCCGTGGTGTTCCGCCAAGCGCGCGAGATGACGCAGAAGAAGTCGAAGGGGCAGTACCCGGCCCTCTTCGCGGCGCTCGATGCGGTCGCGGCAGGATTCTCCGGCACCGTAGAGCAGGGCTTCGCCGAAGAGGCACGCCTGTTCGGCGAGATGTCGATGACCTCGGTGTGCAAGCAACTGATGTTCCTCTTCTACGCGACCACGTCACTCAAGAAGGACAGCGGAGTCGGCGCGGGCGTGAAGGGACGTCCAGTGGACCGCATCGCGGTACTCGGCACCGGCTTCATGGGGGCAGGCATCGCGGCAATCACCGTGCCCCAGGGCGTGCCGGTGCGCTTCAAGGACACCGCGGCCGATCGCGTGGCGAAGGGCGTGGCGGCGGTGCGCGATGTGCTCAGGGATCGGCTCACGAAGCGGCAGATCACGCGCCAGCAGTTCGAGGACCAGATGGGACTTGTCTCCGGCGCCACAGAGTACACGGGCTTCGCGCGAGTGCCGCTGGTCATCGAAGCTGTTTTCGAAGAACTCGGCGTGAAGCACAAGGTGCTCGCCGAGACGGAAGCGGTGCTCGCCCCCGATGCGATCTTTGCGACGAACACGAGCACGATCCCCATCACGAAGATCGCCGCCGGGAGCAAGCGCCCCGAGCAGGTGATCGGGATGCACTTCTTCTCGCCGGTGCACAAGATGCCGCTCCTCGAGGTCATCGTGACCCCGAAGACCTTGCCGGAAGTCACGGCGACGGTCGTGGAGTTCGGCCGCCGCATCGGGAAGACGGTGATCATCGTGAATGATGCGCCGGGCTTCTACGTGAATCGCATTCTTGCCCCGTACGTCAACGAAGCGGGACTCTTGCTCGATGAAGGGCTCGCGGTCGATGTGATCGACAAGGCGATGAGCCAGTTCGGATTTCCCGTGGGGCCGATCAATCTGATCGATGAAGTCGGACTCGACATCGCCGGTAAGTCGGGCGGGATCATGGCTGAGGCCTTTGGTTCGCGCATGACGCCGAGCACGGCGTTGCAGAAGGTGCTCAGCGCTGGCCGACTTGGTCGCAAGGGAAAGCAGGGCTTCTACACGTACGACGAGAAGGGCAAGCGCGGCGAGGTCGACGAAAGCGTGTATCAGCTTTACGCCGGTGGGACGAAGCGCACGACGCTCCCGAAGGAAGAGATCCAGCGCCGGCTCTCGCTGGCGATGGTGAACGAAGCGGCGCGCTGCCTTGAGGAAGGGATCATCAAGTCGGCGCGCGACGGGGACATCGGTGCGGTGTTCGGCATCGGCTTCCCGCCATTCCGCGGCGGACCCTTCCGGCACATGGACTCAGTGGGGATCAGCGAAGTGGTGAAGCAGCTCGAATCGCTGGATGGGAAGCAGCCTGGACGGTTCAAGCCGGCGGCTGTGCTGGTGGAGATGGCGAAGGCGGGGAAGACGTTCTATCCGGCGACGGGGAAGCCAGTTTGAGCGACATGATGAAGGCGGGAGGATGGAGGATGAAGGGCTTCGCGCTTGCAGTCGCGTTCAGCCTTCTACCTTCTACCTCAATCGCCGTTCAAGCGCAGTCCACGAGGCCCGAGCGTACCTCGTACTCAGAGACCTCGACCTACGCCGATGTGATCAGCTTCCTCGATTCGCTCGAGCTGAGGTTCCCCCGCCAGTTCACTCGCGGCTCAATTGGCACGTCGACTCAGAACCGCGCGTTGCCGTATCTCGTGCTTTCGAGGCCGTTGGTGAGTACTCCCGCCGAGGCTCGCGCGAGTGGCAAGCCGATCGTCTACGTACAAGGCAACATCCACGGTGGCGAAGTCGAAGGAAAGGAAGCGCTGCAGGCGCTGCTGCGAGATCTCCTGCAGGACGCGCGCGCGAATGTGCTCGACTCGCTTGTGCTGATCGCAGTGCCGATCTACAACGCCGACGGTAACGACGCGTTCGGCGCGCAGGAGCGGCTGCGCGGCGCGCAGAATGGTCCGCAGTCGGTCGGCAACAGACCGAATGCACAGAACCTCGATCTAAATCGCGACTACATCAAGGCCGAGGCGCCAGAGACGCGGGGTTCGTTGATGATGTTCGCGCGCTGGGATCCCGATGTTTTTGTGGATCTGCACACCACCAATGGGTCGTATCACGGATATGCGCTGACCTATTCGCCCTCGCTGCATCCTGCCGCCATGGACGCGCGGTTGGCGCCGGCGGGGGCGTGGACGCGCGATACGCTGCTGCCGATGCTGCGTCAGCGGATGCGCGACCGCCACAGGCTTGAGACGTTCGACTACGGCAACTTCCGCGGTCGCGACGACGTCACCGCCACGCAGAAGGCGGGGTGGGAGACGTACGAGCATGTGCCGCGCTTCGGGACCAACTACGTCGGGCTACGCAATCGCATCAGTGTGCTGAGCGAGGCGTACTCGCACGATCCGCTGGAGCGGCGTGTGCTCGCGACTCGGCTCTATGTGCTGGAGTTGTTGCGCGCGGTGGCCGAAGAGCGGAGCACGGTGATCGCGCGGACGCGCGGGGCGGCGGTGCCGCGTGCCGGCACGCTCGTGCCGATCCGCGCCCGGATGACGACCGATCCGTTCACGACGCCGGTGTTGGTGGAGGCGTTGATCGCCTCGGGCGATTCCCTTCGCTACGAGCCGGGTCTGCGCCGTGGCTTCCGCCGGTCGAATGTCTTCACCGCCGTACCGATGCCTGTGTACGACCGCTTCGAAGGCACTCGCACGCGTCCGCTCCCCGCGGCTTGGGCGGTCGATGCGCGTGCGACCACTGTGCTTGAACGGCTCGCGCTGCACGGGATTCCGCTCACAGAGTTGCGCTCCACGTTCCGGACGCAGGGCGAACGTTTCATCATTGACTCAATCATTCGGGCGCCGCGCGCCTTCCAAGGGCACCAAGAGGTGCGCCTTGAGGGACGCTGGGTGCCGGAGCAGGTCGCGCTCGCACCTCGGACCTCGTACCTGATTCGCGCTGACGGTCCCCACGCGCTCCTCGCCGCCATCCTGCTCGAACCCGAGAGCGATGACGGGCTCACGACGTGGAATTTCTTCGACGACCAACTCTCCGTGGGACAAGCCCATCCGGTCCGCCGGATCCTGGGCCGACTCCCGAACCCGCCGGCGCGCTGAGCGCCTCTTCTCACCCGCACTTACTCGTATCCCTGCAATGTTCCGCAAGTCGCTGCTGTATCTCTCGCATCAGAAGCAGATCTTCAACTTCGTCCGCCACAACGGGCTCGCGAAGAAGTTCGCGTCGCGGTTCGTGGCGGGGGAGACCATCGCGACGGCCTGCGATGCGGTCGCTGACCTCAACAAGAAGGGCATCACTGCCTCACTCGACCTGCTCGGCGAGGCCGTGACCAACGACGTCGAGGCGCGCGAAACGGGACGGCAGTATCTCGAGCTCCTCGACGAGATTCATCGCCGCAAGCTCGACGCCAATGTCTCGGTGAAGCTCACCGCGCTCGGGCAGGATATCAACGATGCGCTGTGCGAAGAGATGATTCGCGCGATCCTCACACGGGCGAAGCAGTACGCCACCTTTGTGCGGCTCGACATGGAGTCGAGTGAGTACACGCAGCGCACGCTCGATTTCTTCGAGCAGCGGTTGTATCCCGAGTTCCCCGAATATGTCGGCGTGGTGCTGCAGAGCGCGCTGCGTCGCACCCTCGACGACGTGGAGTGGTCTATTCAGCGGCAGTGCCGGGTGCGCATCTGCAAGGGCGCGTATCTTGAGCCGGCGACGGTGGCCTACCCGGACAAGAAGGATGTGGATGCCAACTACGTGAGCGCGATGCAGCGCTTGATGGAGCGCGGGCGGTATCCAGGACTCGCCACGCACGATGAGACGATTCTCAACGAGGCGACGCGCTTCGCGAAGGCCAAGGGGATCGGCGCCGAACGCTTCGAGTTCCAGATGCTCTACGGAGTGCGGCGCGACCTGCAGGAGAAGCTGGTGCGCGAGGGATGGCGCATGCGGGTGTACGTGCCCTTCGGCACGCAGTGGTATCCCTACCTGATGCGTCGCCTCGCGGAGCGTCCGGCCAACGTCGCCTTCATCACGGGAAACGTGGTGAAGGAAATGCTGAGCGGCCGCTGATGCTGCGCGTGGGCCGCCGATGAGCCGATTCCTCCCAGCGGATCATTCGAAGGGGGATGAGACGACCGTCGGCGGCTATGAGGTCGTGCACGGACGAGCGGCGGCCTTCGACGGCCCCGATGGTTTTTCGTACAGCATCGCGATCCTCTCCGATGGCCTCGTGGGTGACCCGCGCGGCGCGTATGGCGCGTATCTGATGTTCCTGCGCTGGAGGCGGATCGGTGAAGAGGGAGTCGAGGGACATCTCGAGACCGACTTCCTGGAGTGCGCGTCCACGCGCGATGCCGCGCTCTCGACGCTTGGCGCGTGGCCCCTTGCACGCGCGCAGGAATTGTTGAGTATGGAACTCGCGCTCAGCGGCCCAGCGGCGCTCTGGCCCGATGCCGACGACGCGTACGATGAAGCTGACAGTGAAGCGGACGACGACGAGGGTCACCGATGAGCGGGCATCAGGGAATCGTCGTCGAAGGCACAGGAGGCGTCTGGCTTGTGCGCGCCACCGATGGCACGCAGGTCAACGCCGCACTCGCCGGACGATTGAAGCAGGAAGAGCGGAGCAAGATCAAGCTCGCGGTCGGTGACCACGTGACGGTGGAGCCCGAGGAGACGGGGCAGGGCTGGCGCATCACGGAGATCGCGACGCGTGGCAATGTGCTGGCGCGTCGAGAGCCTGGCGGGCGCTACGGGGAGCGCGTGCTCGCGGCGAACATCGATCAAGTGCTTGTTGTCTTTGCGATTGCCAAGCCGGAGCCACACATCCGGATGATCGATCGTTTCCTTGTGGTGTGCGAATCGAATGAGCTGAAGCCGCATCTGGTGATCAACAAGGTCGAACTCGCCGAGTCCGAGAGTGTGGTGGATGCGCTCGCGAAGCCCTACGAGATGGCGGGGTACCCCGTGCACCGCACGAGCGTCCCGCGCGGCGACGGCCTCGAAGAACTCCGAAGCGTGCTCCACGGCAAGGTCACCGCCGTGACCGGCCCCTCTGGCGTGGGGAAGTCGTCGCTGCTGAACAGACTGCATCCCGGACTCAACCTCCGGATCGGTGAAATCTCCGAGTCGGTCAACAAGGGCCGTCACACCACGGTGGGCGCGAAGCTGATCCCACTCCCCGACGGCGCCGACGGCTACTTGGTCGACACCCCCGGCCTCCGTGAAGTCGGCATGTGGGGACTTCCTTCGGGCGCACTTGATCTGTGCTTCCCCGAATTCGGTCCCTATCTGGGCGAATGCAAGTTCCAAGACTGCGCGCACGATATTGAACCGAGCTGCGCTGTCCGCGCGGCTCTGAGTAAGGGCGTGCTGAATCGCGGACGCTACGAGAGCTACATCAAGCTCCTCGGCGAGCTCCAAGATTCCGAAAAGACCCGCTGATACAACTCGCCGATAGGACTCGCCAAAATGACTCGCCGATAAGACTCGTCGATGTGACTTAGATTTATCGGATATGAATCGGATACGACCCGGATACGACTCAACCATGACGTATGATATGACTCAGACCCCGTCGCGCCTTCGTGGTGCGTTGTTCCCATTGTTTGCATTCTTTGCGTTGTTTGCGATGGCCCTCCTGATTCCTGGTACCATTGAGGCTCAGGCCGGCCGCAGCGCATACACCGATGGCATGCGGCTGATGCAAACCGGAAAATTTGCTGACGCCGAGAAGCGCTTCGAACGCGCCATCTCCCTCGAACGCGGCGTCGGCGAGTATCACCTCGGCTTGGGACGCGCCGTCGGCGCGCAGGCTGCCACCGCGAGCGTTCTGCGGCAGCCCTTCATGGCGCGCCGCGTCAAGTCGGAGTTCGAGACCGCCGTACGGCTTGATCCCGCATTGCTCGACGCGCGCGAAGGCTTGATGCAGTTCCACTTGATGGCCCCGGGTGTGATGGGCGGCGATCCCGCCGAAGCGCGGCGTCAACAGCAGGAAATCGCGCGCCGGAATGTGATGCGCGGACACATGGCGCAGGCAATGCTCACGTGGCGGAATCGCGATACCGTGGGCACCGAGCGCGCCCTTCGCGCAGCGGCGGCCGTCGCCCCCGATAGCGTTGGGCCCACGGCGTCGCTCGCGCAGCGTCAAGCCAGCTGGGGACGGACCGCGGCCGCGTTCACGACGCTCGGCGGCTTTCTCGAGCGTCAGCCGACGAGTCTGCCGGCGCGCTATCAGTTCGGCCGCCTCGCGGCGACGACAGGCGAGCAGCTCCCCCGTGGGGAGACGTATCTGCGCGAGCTGCTCGCGGATCAGTCGTGGCAGAACTCGCAGTGGCTCCCCTCGCGCGCGGCCGTGCACGCGCGGCTCGGCGATGTGCTCCGCAACCAGGGAAGGAAGGAGGACGCTCGCGCAGCGTACAATGCGGCGCTCGCGCTCGATCGGGAGCTGAGCATTGCGAAAGAAGGGCTTCGCGCGCTGAACTAAGGGCGATGTGAGCGCGGCTAAATCGCGGCGTGAGCTTGAGCGCAGTTTGGCCGCCGCAGCTACGGGCTCAGTCGCTCGATCGCCCAGCCGCTGCCGCTCGGCAAATACCGCAGGCGGTCGTGCAACCGACTCTCACGCCCTTGCCAGAACTCGAACGACTCTGGCGCAATGCGGAACCCGCCCCAGTGCGGGGGATACGGCACGTCTGCTTCCGGGTACTGCGCCGCCAGCGCCGCATGCTTCCGCTCGAGATCATCGCGGCTCACTAGGACCGAGCTCTGCGCCGAGGCCCACGCCCCCAGTTGGCTCCCGCGTGGCCGCACTTTGAAGTACGCCGCCGACTCCTCGGCGCTCACACGGGCGATCGGACCGCGAATGCGCAACTGCCGCTCAAGCGGTCCCCACCAGAAGCAGAGCGCGGCGCGGGCATTCCCGCCGATCTCCGCCCCCTTCACGCTGCGATAGTCCGTATAGAACACGAAGCCGCGGGCGTCGAACTCCTTCAGCAGCACCATCCGCACATTGGGCGTGCCATCGGCGTCCGCAGTGGCGAGCGCCATCGCGTTGGGCTCGTACACCTTGGCCTCCTGCGCCTCGGCGAACCAGCGGCGGAACTGCGCAACGGGATCCGCGTCCACATCCCCGTCGTCGAGACGGGCCTGGCGGTATTCCTCGCGGAGGTGTGCGATGTCCATGCTGAAAGATGGAGGCAGAAGGACGCAAGATGAAAGAGGGACGCAGATCCTCCATCCTCCCTCCACCCTCCTGGAATGGAACCTTTGCGTCCCACCGGTATTTGTGACACGTTCATATGATGACCGAAACTGCCCCCGTCGACGCTGCGGCGCACGAGGCGTTCAGCGCCCTCGCGCTGACCGCGATAGATGACGTGTACCGGTTCGCCCGCTCATTGACGCGGGACGAATCGGACGCCGAGGATGTCGTGCAGGAGACCTACCTGCGCGCCTTCCGTAGCTGGACCACCTTCCAGACCGGCACCGACGTGCGGCGCTGGCTCTTCACGATCGCCCGCAACGTCTTTCTTCGCTCGAAGGAGCGCGGGAAGCGCGAGGTGACACTCGACGACGATGGCGCCGAGGCGGTGGACGCGAGCGAGGCCCACGACAATTGGGTACGGAAGGGGCTCGATCCGATTCTCGCCAGCAGCGAGCTTGGCCCGGCGATCGAACAGGCACTCTCCGAGATTCCCGACGCCTTCCGTACGGTCGTCGTCCTCGTGGATGTCGAGGATCAGTCGTACGAAGCGGCCGCGGAGGTGCTCGGCATCCCCGTCGGGACGGTGCGGTCGCGACTCTTTCGCGGTCGCAAGCTGTTGCAGGAGAAGTTGATCATGCACGCGCAGGACGCCGGATTGATCCCCACGTCCGGCGACGCCGGGAGGCCCTCATGATGCAAGAGACGAGTCAGGAAATGATCGATTGTCGCAAAGCGGCGGCGAAGCTCTACGATTTACTCGATGGCCAGCTGACCCCGGAGATCGAGCAGAAGCTGCGAGATCATGTGAGTGGATGCCCGCACTGCTTCACGCTCGCCGATTTCGAGAAGCGCTTTTTGGGTGCGATCAAAGGAATCAAGGAGAGTGGGTGTTGCCCGGAGAACCTGCGTGCCAAGGTGACGGAGTCGCTTCGCGCCGCCGGCTTCCGCGGGTAGCACTCGCTTCGACCGAGAGCCGCGCATTGGAGAACACCCCGACAGGAACCCGCGAGCACCGCGCAGAGGCCAGCCGACTCGGCGCCTTAGCCTGTGCCGTTCTCACGGTGACCGACTCGCGCACGGTCGAGACCGATGAATCTGGGCCGCTCGCACGGCGGCTCCTCGAAGAGGCGGGGCACACGATAGTCCTCCACGCCCTGCTGCCCAATCGCGAGGCCGAGGTCCGCGCCTGTGTTGAGCACTGGCTCGCCCGCGGTGATCTTCACGCCATCGTCATCACCGGCGGCACGGGGTTCGGGAGCAAGGACCGCACGATCGAAGCGGTGCGCCCGCTCTTTGAGAAGGAGATCCCTGGCTTCGGCGAGCTCTTCCGGCTGATCAGCTACCAAGAGCAGATCGGGACCACCGCGATTCTCTCGCGCGCCACCGCCGGGAGCGCCAAGGGGGCTGTGATCGTGTCGCTACCCGGCTCGAAGGCCGCCGTGGAGTTGGCGCTCACGCGAGTCCTGATTCCCGAGCTGCCGCATCTCCTGCGCGAGGTTCGTCGCTGAGGGTGTGAGCGCGAGGGGCGCCTCGTGCGTGCCACAGGTGCCACAGATGCAACGCAGGTGGCGTCCGGGTGCAGCGGAGACATTGGCGTTGCCCCTGCCGAAGGCTATAACCGTGCGACTCTCACCCCGCCGAGGCGCACGTGATCTTCCGCAGCCGCTATCCCGATGTCGTCATTCCTGATCACTCCCTCCTCGAATACGTCTTCGGGACGGCGAGCGGACATCTCGATCACACCGCGGTAATCGACGGCCCGAAGTGACGACGGCTTAAGTGACGACGGCTTGAGTGACGACGGCTTGAGTGACGACGGCTTGCGTGACGTCAGTCCTGCAACGCGAGCGTCCACTCGATCGGCAGATTCGGATCGAGCGAGTTGCGCACGGAGCAGTACTTCGTGACGGCGAGCTCGATCGCGCGCTCCGCGTGCACGCGCTCGATGCCCTTGCCGCGTATGCGGTACTCGATCGTCACCTTCGTGATGCGTGCCGGGATCTCATTGGCGCGCTCACCCACCACGGTGATCGACATCCCTTCCACCGGGGTGCGACGCTTGGCGAGAATGTCCACGACGTCAACGCCCGTGCACGCGACGAGCGCGCCGAGCAGCGCGTCGACCGGGCTCGGCCCCGCATCGCGATTGCCGTCGAGTCGAACCGTCTCCTTCTTCCCCGTTACGCCCACATCAAAGCGCTGCTCACCATCCCAGCGCACGGTCACTTTTGAGGGAGGCTTCCCCTGCGTTGCATCGGTCACGGTCGTACGCTCCTGAAAGTCTGATCGAAGGGCCTACACCTGCAGCAATCTCCGCAGGCCTAGGTCGGTTCCGCGGCGCACTGAGGATCGCCCAAGTCCACCCAAGTCCACCGAGGTCCACCCAAGTTCACCGCCTGCCACCACCGCTCAATCGCGTGCCAATCCGAACGGCGTGCGATTCAAGGCGATCCGCCCATTGGTCATCACGAGCAGTGGGTCCTGCAACGTCATGATGCGCTCGAGCGGATCGTGCTCCAGCAAGATCAGATCTGCCTCATAGCCCACGGCGAGTCGTCCGGTCGTCGCGCCGACCCCGATCAACTCGGCGGCGCCAGAGGTGGCGGTCGTGAGCGCCTCAAGCGTGCTCATGCCAAGTCCGACAAAACGCATCACCTCGTGCGCGACGCGCGTCGTACTCTCGCGGTGATAATCGGTGTCGGCACCGGAGGCGATGCGCACGCCCATCGCGTGGGCTCGGCGAATCACGTCCTCAATCTGCGGCGCCATGTGCTGACCGCGGAGCTGCAACTCGGGGGCATCGTAATCTCCGCCAGGCGTCGTGAGGTCAACGATGGTCGAGAGCGTCGGCACGAGCCAGACACCCTTCTCCTTCATCAGGCGGAGCGTCGAATCGGAGAGATACGTCCCGTGCTCGATGCTCTTCACGCCGGCTGCCACGGCCGCGTACGCACCTTCGTCACCATGCGCATGCGCCATCACCGGAATGCCGCGCGCCGCGGCCGCCTCGACAATCACGCGGAGTTGGGCCTCGGTGTAGGTCTGCTGCCGCGGATCGGTCTCCACCAGCCCCGCACGTTCGGTGCCGCGCGTCTTGATCCAGTTCACGCCACGGTCCGCATTCACTTGCACCACAAGCCGCAGTGCCTCTGGCGAGCGCACGCCGCCGGAGAGTGCGCCGAGGCGCGCATCGGCAAGAATCGTCTCGCTGAGATCGGGCGAGATAAACACACCGGTGGCCAGAACATCGGGGGCCCAGATCTGTCCCGCCTTCGCTTCGTCGCGCATCGCCACGTCCTGAAAGGCTCCCACGCTCGCCGAGCGCACGGTGGTGACGCCGGAATTCAGTGCGCGGCGCGCGTTGGCTATGGTGCTGATGTGCGTGTGCGCGTCGATCATGCCTGGGGCAGCCCAGCGCCCAGCGGCGTCGATCACCCGCGCGCCAGCGGGCACCGCACCGCGTTCCGTGATGCTCGCGATCTTCCCATTCCGGACGACAATGGTCGCATTCCGAATGCGGGTCGCGTTCACCCCATTCACCACGTGCACGTTCGTGATGGCGAGAACGCCGGACTCCGTGCTCTGTGCCCGTAATCCAAGTGGCAAACAGGTGAGGGTGACCAGCGCGAGGGCACGACGTAGCATCTCAACCATCCGGAGTGAGGGAAAATGAAAGCTGGTTTGGGTCCGATCAGCTGCGGGACTTGGACGGGAACTCATCCGATACGCGTGCCGTTCGGCACAAGTTGATCGGGACGGAGCAGCACCACCTCAGTGGCATCGGGCATGGCACCGAGCACGAGCACCTGACTCTTGAACCCGGCGATGCGGCGGTCGCCGAGGTTGACGGCCGCCACGATCTGGCGCCCGATGAGATCGGCCGGGGAATAGTGCACGGTGAGTTGCGCGCTCGAAGCGAGCACGCCCAGCCCGTTCCCGAAGTCGATGGTTAGCTTTATCGATGGTTTGCGTGCTTCAGGAAAGGGTTCGGCCGTCAGCACCGTCCCGACACGCATCTCGATCGCGAAGAACTCCTCTGGAGTCGCCATAGCTTTAGGATGGAGGGTGAAGGATGCAGGTGGAAGGCTCACCGTACATTTTTCCTCCTCCACCCTCCCTCCTTCCGCATAGAGTAATGGGCCAGTACGCCAAGCATGTGTTCGTCTGTACGTCCGGCAAGACCTGCAAGGCTGCTGGCTCGGCTGACACCTTCGAGTATCTCAAGAGCGCCGCGCGCGACGCTGGGATCGCTCAGCAAGTGCGCGTGAATCACTCGGGATGCATGGGCCAATGCGGGCATGGTCCCATGGTTCTCGTCTATCCCGAAGACGTTTGGTATGGCGCGGTCACGGTCGAGAAGGCCCAGCAGATCTTCACTGAGCACCTTGTGGGTGGCGCCCCAGTGGAAGCGTTGCGCTACGTGATGCCCCCGGGCGACAACAAGGTCCCGAGCGAATGAGCCCCCTCCCAACGGCGCGCTTGCAGGGGCTGATGGAGCCGTACTCACGCCACGTGCTGGTGTGCACGGGGAGCTACTGCAGCAAGGACCGTGATGGTCGGATGGTCTACTCGCAGCTAGCGCGCCTCCTCGAGCGAGAGGGGCTCCTGTTCGGGCCCACGCGCGTGAAGCGGAGCGAGGCACCCTGCCTTGGGGTCTGCGAAGGGGGGCCGATCGTCGTCGTGTATCCCGAAGGCACCTGGTACGCGAATGTCGATTCGGCACTCCTCGAGCGCATCGTGGTGGAGCATCTGAAGGAGGGGCGTGAGGTGAGCGAGGCGGTGTTCCATCGTCTTGAAGGGCCGAAGCCCTCGTAAACCGCGGCCCGCGAGGGTACGCGGCGGCCGGTGGTGCGCCGCGGCCGTAACGCCGGAAGAGCGGAGCCCCGCTTACGCCCTGCGGGACCCGGCGCGAGATTACGTGCCATGACGGAGACCGCGAACGGCGTCCTGTTCGAGCGCACCACGACCTTGGGCCCGGTCGTGCGTATTCGCCGTGTCGAGTCCGCGACGCCGGGAATGATTTGCGCGGTCATCGAGGTCGACCGCCGCGCTGGGACTCCGCGAGCCGCCGAGGGCGGAATGCCGCCCGCGATCATGGCCGTAGAAGGGGAGACTGAGGCCGCCGTGGTCGCCTCGCTCCTGCCCTTCGCCGAGGACGATTCGGCGATTGCGCGCCTGCTGGCGGCGCGGGGAATTCGTTGACGGGCGGTTGGAGGATTCATCCTCCAGCCTTCATCCTCCGATAAGGCTCAGCCGCCGGACCCGCTCTTCGGTCGACGGATGCGTTGAGAAGAGCGACGCCATACCGCCGCCATGTGCGGCCAGCGGGTTCACCTGCGCCAGTGGCGCTGCCGATGGCGCGATGTCCATGGGGATGCGCTTGGCGTAGGCGTCGAGCTTCTGGAGTGCGCCGGCGAGTCCCATCGGACGGCCAGAGATCTCCGCACCCACGGCATCGGCCTTGAACTCCCGCTGACGACTGATGGCCATCTGGATCAACGCTGCCGCCATCGGCGCCACGATCATCATCGCGAGACCCACCATCGGATTGCTGTTTCCCTCTTCATCGCGTCCGCCGAAAAAGAAGGCCAGCTGCGCCAAGCTTGAGATGGCACCGGCCATCGTGGCGGTCACCGTCTGCAGGAGCATGTCGCGGTTCTTGATGTGCGCGAGTTCGTGCGCAATCACGCCCTCGAGCTCCTCCTTGTTCACGAGCTTGAGGAGCCCGTCGGTGACGCACACGACCGCGTTGTCCCAGTCGCGACCCGTCGCGAATGCGTTGGGTTGATCGTGCGGCGCAATCGCGACCGTGGGCATGGGGAGTCCGGCGCGCTGACGCAGGCGATCCACCATCTCGAAGAGTTCCGGTGCCTGCGCGCGATCGATGATCTGCGCGCGATACATCTTGAGCACCATCTTCGAGCTGTTCCAGTACATGAAAAGGTTCATGCCGCCCGCGAAGAGCAGGGCTATCACGAGCCCGGCCTGGCCGCCGACCACTCCGCCAATCGCCCCAAGAAGGGCGGTGAGCGCAGCCATCAACAGGAAGACCTTCATGTTGTTCATCGAGTACTCCGACTTGAGTGAGGTGCGCGGTGCCTGAAGTCCCGCCGAAGTGGCAGGGCGCCGCGCTGTTGATACACTAATCGCGCAAGTCCAGTGCCAGTTCGCGGGGCGCGGAAAGGTGGTTGGCTCTCGGTTCGCTAAGTGACTGTGGGCGAACGATTTGATGAAGGTTGGAGGATAGAAGCTGGGCGGCTGCCGTTGCTGTCATCCTCCGTCCTTCATCCTCCATCCTTCATCCGCCTTTCGGTTATCCTTCCCCGTATGGCTCCTGAATCTGACGCCCGCCGGAAGCTGCTCGGTGCGGCGCGCCAATACCTTCTCGAATCGCCCGAGTCGAAGCCCGCGCGCGAGCCCGCGCCCTTTGTCCCCCCGCGTCTCACTTTCGCTGCCCTGCAGGAGATTCCGATGTCCCGTTCCCGCGATCGTATCCTCGCCAATCTCGAGGAGATGTACACCGAGGCCTTCAAGCGCGCGCAGGACGCCGAGCGCGCGAAGGAAGCGGAGAACCAGAACCCGGAACAGTTGGCCGCTCTGTTGGCCTCGCTCGACTTCGCGTATCGTCGCGAGCAGTTGTACTTCGAGATTCTGCTCGACGTGCGTGATGCGACCGAACAGCGCGGCTGATTCGTTCCGCGGCATCGCGTATTCGCATTCTTGCGCACCGCGCGCATGAGTGAGCGACGCGAACATCCGCCGCGCCGGCTGATCGTGAACGCGCGCATCGCGACGGGCGATCCACGTCGCCCGTGGGCCGATGCGATCCTGATCGAGGGCAATGCCGTGATCGCGATCGGACAGAGTGCGGCGTTGCGCAAACGCGCTGCGGACGCCGAGGTCATTGATGCAAAGGGCGCGGTCGTGGCGAACGACGGCGCCCCGTTCACTTCGCCCAACACACACTAGCGCGGTTCGAACCGCGCCTGGAAGAACCGCAGATACGTCGGCTCATACACCATCTCGAGCCCACGCACTTCCGCGCGCCGATCGAACACGGCCTTCACCGATTCGGCCACCACATCCATGTGCGCCTGCGTGTACACGCGCCGCGGAATCGCCAGTCTCGTGAGTTCCAGCTTTGGTCGGTGGTGATCCCCGGTCTTGGGATCGCGCCCCGCCGACACGATGCCGCGCTCCATCGCGCGGATTCCAGAATCGAGATACAGCTCCGCGGCCAACGTCTGCGCCGGGAACCGGTCCTGTGTGAGATGCGGATAGAAACGCCGCGCATCGAGAAAGATCGCGTGCCCGCCCACGGGCTCCACCATCGGAATGCCCCACTCCTCGAGGAGCATCCCCAAGTACCGCACCTGCCCGATGCGCGAGCGGATATACTCGTCCTGCACCGACTCGGCGATCCCGATCGCCATCGCTTCCATGTCGCGGCCGGCGAGTCCGCCGTAGGTGTGCAACCCCTCGAAGACGACGACGAGATTTCGCAACTCCTCAAAGAGCGCCCACTCGTTCACCGCCACCCATCCGCCGATGTTCACCAGCGAGTCCTTCTTGGCGCTCATCCACGCGCCGTCCATGTAGGAGCAGAACTCGTGCAGGATATCCGCGACGCGCTTGTCGGCGTAGCCCGGCTCGCGCTCTTGTATGAAGAACGCGTTCTCCACCGCGCGGGTGGCATCAAGAAAGAGTCGCACGTTGTGCGCGTCGCACCAAGCGCGAACGGCGCGCGCGTTGGCCATCGACACCGGCTGCCCGCCCGCCATGTTCACGGTCGCGGCGAGCGAGATATAGGCGATCTGCGACGCGCCGACTCGTGCAATGAGCGCGTCGAGTTTCGCCAGATCGATGTTCCCCTTGAAGTCGCCCCGGTCCTGCGGATCATGCGCGATATCGACGATCACGTCCTCGAAGATGCCGCCGGCCATCTCCTGATGAAGTCGCGTGGTGGTGAAATACATGTTGCCCGGGACGTACTGCCCGGGCCTGATGACGGTGCGTGAGATCAGGTGCTCCGCACCGCGCCCCTGGTGTGTCGGCACGAGATGCATGAAGCCGTAGTGCCGCTGCACGGCCTCCTCGAGATGGTAGAAGTTCTCCGAGCCCGCGTACGCCTCGTCTCCCGTCATCATGCCCGCCCACTGGCGGTCGCTCATGGCGTTGGTGCCGCTATCGGTAAGGAGGTCGATGTAGACGTCCCGCGAGCGGAGCAGAAAGGTGTTGTAGCCCGCCTCGCGCCGCGTGCGCTCGCGCGTCGGACGGTCGGTCATGAAGAGTGGCTCGACCATCTCGATCTCCCAGG
>ENA-ORBV01003366-ORBV01003366.1-microbial-mat-metagenome-genome-assembly--contig:-NODE-3366-length-32071-cov-5.587235_pt1 | contig 32071 bp, 21 predicted proteins | sample MGYA00237777_ERZ505514 | MGnify/ENA primary metagenome ERZ505514 (study PRJEB26160, sample SAMN06269048) | microbial mat metagenome | isolation source: Oligotrophic lake microbial mat | place... | reverse complement strand
TCTCTGAAACAATTGAATCAAGAGAGTTCTAATTAGCATCCCGGGAACAATTTTTTTGATTACCTGACTTCGCAAGAAAGGTGATTGATAGGATTTCCTTTGAATACCATAGTACCGTACGTACAACCACTCTTACCGGTAGACTACTAGTCCAGTCAGTGACGGTGACACTATTGCTGTACAGTAGGAAAATAGAACAAAATTACTCACCTTGTTGTTTTTGTGCTTCTATCGATCACACACCCCAAGCTACTAGCTAGTACTACTAGTACACTTGTAGAGGACTGCAGTGGTCTATCACAGAATCCATCCATCCATTTGATTGCATCATATTATTATTATGAAAGACTTTTTGAGCGATTAGTTGTGTGTCTCCATTTTCTCGTTTCTTTCCAGTGCGGATGATTTGAAGAATGTGGCCTTGACGAATCGCTATTGGTACCAATGGATCTTTTCGTCGTCCGCGGCAGACACACTCTTTCTGGATTTGTATCGGTATTATTATGGCAAGAGCCAACCTTTACTGGATATTACTACCAACAACTGCACGAGTAGTAGTGGAGGTGTCACGGTGATGATGAGGGGACGAGAACTCTGGAAAGATTTGTATGGCATCCGTGTGAGTGTGGTACTGCAGCAACAGCGACGACAGAGTGGCAGTAATAGAGATTCCGTGAGTCACCATCACCACCACTATCATTACAGCAATCATCGACACAATCATCATCAACACAATCATCATCATGCCGGTGTTCCTGGAGGAGAGGGCGGGCAAGATCCTGGAACACTACTGCAGCAGCATCCAGCCGCACAACATCTCCTTCGAAGCAACGGCGAGCCTCATCATCATTATTATTATCACCGCCATCAACATGAAACGAGAGCCATGCGTTGTTTGAGAGCTGCTACTTCCGATGACGACGACGACGAAGAGGAATCGTCGCCTGCCCGGGCGATTGCCGAGGCAGCTGCTCATACCACTTCCACGCGTGCCTTGTCACCCGTCAACAACTCCATGGCGACCAGAGCTGGCAATGGAAGAGGAGGAGGAGGAGCCTCTTTGCCCGCACACCCGCTCAATACCATTGAAGTCTTGCCGCCAGACGAAGAAGCCGAAGCTATACTGTACGACAATCATGACTATGATGTGTCCGAACAACAACCTTGCGTTGGATATTTTGGCTTTCATCCTCTTCTCAGTGTCGCTACCAACAACAACAACAGTGACGCCGCCGCAGCCAATCCTATGGCTACAACAACATACACAAACAACAACGACAATAATAATAATACTGCTAGAAGGAGGAGCACCACTCCCATTGCTATTTGGGGAGATTTTCGTGGCTTGCGAGTGGCACCTAGCTGGGATGCGCTCCTCAATCCTTCCTCACGAGATCGCGATCGATTGCTTTCCATTCACGATGAGAATCAATCTCAAGTGATGGACTTTTTGGCCATTCCTCCGGAATACTTGGTTGCCGCCGCAACCGCCGCAGCTGGTGGTGGCGTGGACTTTTCAACAACGACGACGGCGACGAGTCCCTTTTTCTTGGCCTTTGCGTCGGGGGTGGTCATGGCCGTGACGGCACGAGATGATGAATTTCAAATACTCTCCTCTTCGGCCACGCACGCTGGTGAAGTGACATGCCTGACTCTTGTTCCGCCCTTTTCCAATCATCATCCCGGGTATCTCATGAGTGCTTGTGTCCATGGGCGTGTGTATTTGTATCCCGATTCCTTGACCAAGTTGAGCTTGGAACGAAAAATCTGTATCAACCCAGACGAAGGTCCTGGATTTCCCATTTTCGACATTACGGCCACTGCCTTTGGTCCCGATCATGTCGTGCTGGTCATGGGTGGACAAGGCCTCAAGCTATCCCTATGGGAACTAAAATTTTCCAACGGCACACAGCAGCAACACCAACAAAAGAGTGGCGACTTTCTTCAGGTGGTAGGACAGCATCAATTTGAATATGAACCTCATATCACCAATGTCAACCACGATGATGGTGATCTTGACGACGAACCAAATGATGCGAATGAAGAAGGACAAGTGGACCACGTCATCACAAAAGTGTCGTTTGTTGGTCCGGTCCTTTCGGGCAGCTCGAGCCTCCAACATCATCATCCGTGCCCGAATCATAAAAAGGATGTTTTGGTAGTGGGTACGAGCCGGGGTCACATTCTCACATGGGAATTGATGGGTCACGCAGAAGATCCTCATCGACCCCATTTACAACTCTACACGAGTCAAGAACGAACGCATTGTGGAAGTGTGGAATCGACAGAACGCGTAGGGGACATTTTATTGACGACGGGAGGCAAGGACGGCGTCATCAAGGCAATGGACCTTGCCTCAGGCCTTCCGTTGGCAACTCTTCTTGTGCATCCTGGACGATTGCTCGCAGCTCCAACTCCAGCACCACCCGTCCGACTCAAGTGCGCCGTTGTGAAATCTTGGGTGTGTCATGAACGACAAAGCATTATCGGGCTTTGTCGAGATGGGCACATTAGTGAATGGTCCTTTCAAATTCAAAGCCTACCTACTACCTCATCGGCGGGAAGTGCCGCGGCGAAAGGTATTGGTCATGGCATTGCTTTTGGTGGCAGCACTGGCACCACCAAGAGCAAAAGAGCAGCCTCGGGCGTGGCACCCAAGGCGGGGAAACGTCCACGCCTCTCGACAAGGCAAACTACCAACAGTCACGCGAGTATCACCTCCTCCGAACCTTTCCTGCTCTTTTCCGCCAGCAGCACAAGGCCTAGTATTGGCATTTCCGCCCTTTTTCAGCCAAAAGACGACATGGAGACCCCAATTAACAAATGTGAAATGGGTAAAATGTCTAGTGGCAACGGCAACAAGACGACGGCAGCTTCCTCGAGCGCTTCTGCTGCCGAATGTGCCGATCCTTCTACCACCACTACCAGCAACAAAAAGGATAAAAAGGCTAGCGGCAACAGCAACAAGACGATGGAAGCTTCCTCGAGCGCTTCTGCTACCGAGTCGCTCGATTCTTCCACCACCACCACCAGTAGCAAGAAAATGACATCTGGGCGGGAGCAACTTCTTGATCACGATGAGATACCAGCTCTTCTGGAATCCTTTCCAGAGACGGCAAAGGGTTTCTTTTACCAATTGGGATTTTCCAAATGGGGCAAGTTGCAGCGTCCAGTTCTGATTTTGAGCCCTCTCAGTGTGCCAAAGGGCCCCATTCGGGAGGCTTGGCTCAAAAGTGTGCAAGCATTCTTCAAAAGACTAAAACAACAACACGCCAAATCAAATTCTAGTAGTACTACTAGTAGTGCGTTACCTCCTTTGCTTATCCACTGGTTGGGCGCCCAGGATCCGAAAAAGGCCTATTCCATGATTCCAGTGTCCAAATTTACACCTCTTGGAGAAGGAATGGAAAAGAATTTCCATCAAATGCCAAAACAAATCCAGCAACGAGTGGACAAGGGTGAGAAACTCTCAAGCGGCCAACAAGAGTGTTTTGACGGGCTTTCTCTTCTTCCAAAAGAAGCAGAGAAAGAACCCTGCCAGCGATCACATCTGCTAGAGCATTTTATCAAAGATGACCAAGCAAGAAAAGTTCAGGGTTAGTTTGAGATGATGCTACCATTATTTAAGGCGCAGCAAACGACGTTTGAGCCCGTCGGCCACGAACCTTTCAAATGGGTGCAATTATATACCAACACATGGTCCGCACTACAGTTAAAACGTCGACAGATATTGCTTGTGATTCCAATTTAGAACTCATTTCTACCACTATTCTTAGTAATCCTTAAACTGTAGTTGTTATAGCAATAATGAATCTTTTTTAAATAGCGTATGATACATTTCTGTTTTTCGTCTAGCTTCTGATGCGCCACTCCTCCTAGCTAGATTGCGAGCTAGATAGCTTCTACAGTACCTCACTGCAGAACGTTGCCACAAGGTAGCTAGCTAGTAGTAGCGCGTTTTGCCTTTATGTGACGCGACCGTTTAGGTCAGACTTCCGATCCCAGCTTTCATTGCCTGTTGGTTGGCCCGAAAAGCTCCATCGACTCCAACGACTATAGGCTTTTTCTCTTCTTTGGTGGATATCATGTATTCTGCCAATCGTCGTCCACTCTCCCACGCACCCGCAATGGAAGGCTCCAGCAACCAATCCCCACATACCCCCACGTGATGTTTGGAATCATGCAAAAAGCCTTGTGATGCTTGTGGGGATGACGACGAATCCCAAACATTGACGGGAACGGCGGCCCCCCACAATTGCAATCGACTTTCCAAGACGGCATCTTCCAATGCTCTGGAAGGCAAGGACAAACTTCGTTCGACTCCTTGTAATAATAAGGAAGTCACATTTTGAATGACGTCGGCTGGTAAGAACTCTTGAGGCGCCTTGAACTTTTTAGCAAAGGGTGCTGACGATAGGACGGTCCAGACTTGAACATCTTTGTTGTTACTGCCGTCGTCCTTGTTGTTTGGATACTTGCGAGATTGACACGTCAAAAATCGCAGGGTAGGCTCATTTTGAACAAACCCACACACAAATTTGTCGTCGGGCAAGACACTGTCCAATACTTTGGAATGTTTGGGAACGGCAAAGCTCAAGGAATATATTGAGTTCAACGTCATGCGTTTCCCACCATCATTGGGTACCCGGGGTGCAAAATTGACCCGCAATAAATTGTGGACATCCTTGGCGGGGGTTTGCGACATGATCCGATCCGCACATTTTCCATTGTGAGCAATGACCAAATGATCAAAGACGCCCAAGGTTTGTCCTTTGGCTTGCAATTTCCATTTGTTGGATTCTTTTTGATAGCGCACGCCATTGGAGGGGGCGACCCATACATCTTGTTGTAAGGAAGCAAAGGACTCCCTTTGAATGGCTTGAGGAATAGCGCCCATGCCGTTGGTGCCATAGTACATGTTGGCTTTTTGTGGTGTATTGAGAGGTCGCAAGGCAAATCCTCCTGGGTTTTGGTTGTTGCTGTTTTGATTTTTGTTTTCATTGTTGTTGCCTTTTTTATTGTTGCCATTGTTGCTCTTATCGACAATATTACAAACCGTCCCTGGAGGATATTTTGTAATGATGCCTTGTGCTTCCCATTCTTGAACTTGACTTTGAAATTCAGCAAATTGATTGTTGTTATTGGAAGCAGGTACAGTCAATATTTGAGCGGCATGATCGACAATGGTCGATTGAAGAAGGGGAAAGGAGGAGGGCCTGGAGGTGTCATCGTCCTTGTGTTGGTCTTGAGGTTGTCGTGAGGAACATCGCCCACCTGGGCGTAATCGGCCGGTATCAAAGACGGTCGTTTGAAATCGTCCTCCACTTTGCGTGCTCAAAAATTTGCCACACGTCAAACCAGCAATGCCGCCTCCAATAACGGCCACCGTTTCGACAGTACTGGTCGTAAATTGAACTTGTGGTTTGACATTCTTGTTGTCATTCTTGTTGCTGTTGTTGTTATTGCCGGTGTCGTCCGAAGACGAAATGGACCAAGAACGACGAGTAGCCGCTGACAAGGCGCTCCTAGAATGGCGTTTGTTTTGACGACTAGCTGTTTGCATGATACCCACAGCAAGACGTTGCGATGTAAAAGCTCCCACTCGTCTTGCCTGAAAAACACTACTCCACATACACACGAAAAGTACAACCAGCAGGCTACTGCTACCTCTAGCTGACATGATGAATCACACAAAAGGCCTTTGGAAGACGGGTATGATCGTGATGATTGTGTTGCTGAGCTATATACCATTTTTTTCTTGGACGATGACTTACAGTAGCTAGTAGTAGCTACAGTTTTGATCTCGCTGACTCACTCATAAAAATGAATGAAGTGAAAAAATGAGGCCACGATGGCGGCGGCGTTTGATGATGGCATCAATCGTCACAGTCCATGACGGACGACGGACAGACAAAGTTGGATCTTACATTCTCAATACTGAATAGTGAGTAGTCTATTGTGTACGACGATACACTGGTATGGTACTTGCTGATGGCTTCTACCATACTACGACGTACCAGTAGCTCTAGCTAGTAGTCAACTACTCTGGACCTCGAGCTTGCCAGCCTACTACTAGTAGCTAGTTAGTAGAGGTACTAGTCTAGTTTCAAGCTAGTGTTAGCTCACTACAGAAAGTAGTCTAGTTTGTCACAGCTATTGTTGCCCCCTCATCATGCAACTCGATGGCGTCCATAGTAGGCTGCGTCAGGAAATAGCTACAGTATTTGGGGGCTATCTAGTGCCGTCGGCTCAAATATCTTGGTGGACCAGAAATGGTGCTTCAGAAATTTAAGAAGATATCTTAGTAGCGAAGCAGATAAGCACGGTATTATTATTTGTTAGTAGTTAAAATGAAACGAATGGCGTGAAAATATGAAATCGTGGAGAAGTTGACAGTTTGTTTCCACTTTCTTGTTTGTTTGGGACTGTGCGTTTCCTGACATGTTCCTGTAATTGTACAGTATGTGTGTAAAAACGCGCTGAGACTGCTTGAGTCATTTTATTGGATGGATGAATGAATAACAAGAGAGTGCAATGGATGATGGTTGCCGCAGTCGCCGATTGAGAAAGTACGCTACTCCTTCCGGTCTTCCTGCTGATGTATATATTTCAAGGAGCACAAGCAAAACAATGGAGGGTGATAATGTTTAAGGATAGAAACCACCATTGTTTTGGCCATATGGTCCCCAAGGATCCGTCTTCGTAGCATTCCTCACCTCGGTTGCCACATTGCTTTGTTCTGTACCGGGAGGGCCTCCCGAAGACTGGCTGGACCTGCGAGTGGCGGCGGCGATCGCATCAAGGTAGGCCTGTGGCAAGCCCTCGGATGGTCTTGCAGGGGGAGGTTCTGAGTGAGTACTGGCGGCGGCAAATTGAGTGTGATTCGCCCCCATCGAAGTGGTCGTCGTCGTTGCATCGAGCTGAGTAGGAGGCCGCCGACTGGCATTGATGGCATCAAGGTAGGCTTGCGGCACACTAGATTGCGCAGGTTCAGATGGTTTCGTTGCTCCAAACGGACTTTGAGTGCCAAATGCACCATATGTGTTTGTAGAAGACGAGGAGAAGGACTGGTTTGGATCGTAGGGCGCGTTCGGGGAGGCTTCAAGTACCGTTCCCTGGTTGGATTCAGCTTGAGAAAAGTACCTGGCATCCTCCTCAAAAGCCTGCTGTATAAAAGCATCTGTAGATGCCGGCGTCGATGGTGTCGTGGATGAGCTCAAGTCCGGAGAAGAAAGCTCATTTGATGGACTTTCTTGTTTGCCAGCATAGTTCGAGCCCAGTGCATCCAAATAATCGGTTCCGTGAAAAAATGCATGGTGCGAATGACTCTGCCCCCAGGGTACACCATTGTATTCTGGCGTCGAAGGCGGCGCTTCTGTTGCACCGACGCCTCCATCTGGGGGAGAATAGGAATAAGTATCTTGGGTGTAAGATGCGTCGTTTGCGGGTGGCGAAGAAAAAGGAGTGGTTGCTGCCCATGAGGTGTATTGTTGAATACGTGGATCATTGTATGATGATGTGAAGGGCGCATCTTCTACTGGCGGTAGAGGATCTTGAGTCAAAGGAGACTCAGTATTTGGGGTGAGATCTGGTGTGGCTTGGTAAGTAGTCGAGGTTTCATCCAAACTTGCACTCATGTCGATTTCGAGAGAGGCCCGAGTGCCATAGGAGCCCGGCTGGGGAGCAGCAGCGTAGGGGTCCGTAGCGCCTGAGTTATTGTATTGACCGTTTTGATTCTGGTAATTCTGATCGTATTGGCTGCTTGGATTCTGGTAGGACTGATCATATTGGCCGTTTGGATTCTGGAAGTTCTGACTCTGGTAGATGCCATTACTGCTCGCGCCACCGGCTGCCATGTTCGAACCAGCCGACGGAGGCGGCATCATTTCAGGTGTCAAATGGCTGTATGAATCACCAGCAGTCGGGGGGGCCTCCGATACGTCTGGGGCAGTCGCTCCTGCATTAGGGGAAGACATAACAAAAGCTCCGCTGCCTGCATTTGGAGAAGACCTGACAAAAGATTGGTCCCCAGCAGGTGGACTTGACCCGGCGGTAGTAGGGGGCACATTAGCTGCGCTTGCGCCTCCACTACCATCTCCTGCGTTGGGTGAAGACATGACGAAAGATCCGCCTCCTGCATTTGGAGAAGACATTACAAAGGATTGGTCCCCAGCCGGTGGAGAAGACGCGGCGGTAGTAGGTGGCACATTAGCTGAGTCTGTCCCTTCGCTTCGGATATCCTTTAGGCGGCCTGTATAATACGATTTTGGGGAAACTTGGTTGCTAAATGCATCCGACTCAGGAGATGGAGCAACCTCATCTGGAGCAATCCTACCTGGGCCGGACCCAGCCGAGACCCGGCCAGACGGCGCCGCAGGACTTGGTTCTGTTGAAAGCCTTTGGAAATGCTCATCTTGAACGAAAGGGGTCGTCGAGGAAGAGAAAGTACCATCCCTTCTTGCCGATTTACTTTGCCCCTCCTCAAACGTTGAAACATAAAGATCTTCAGGTGTTACAGACGATGAGGGGGCAGGAGAAGAAAAGCCCGAAGCATCGCGCCGTCCGCCGTGCGAATCTGGGAACCCGCGGTCCTCTGTCGTACCTGACGAAAAAATTGCACCGGGATGAAAGGCCCCATGTGAAGACTCTGAAGCCTTTCTTGGGGCTCTACTCGCCGAGTCGAAGCCTGAAGTGGGTTGTGATCTCCAGACCGGTGCCCCTTCCATAGACTCTTGTCGCGACCTTGTTTCGGATCCTCTGTAAGGATCAGAGGAAGCTTGATTCCTTGAATTCGGATCTTGCGAAGCCTGCGATGAAAAATACGTAGCCTGTGTTTCGGAATCTCTATAAGGATCGGAAGAAACTTGACTCATGGAATTGGGATCTTGCGAAGCCTGTGGCATCTGTGATGCAAACTTTGAGGAATAAGGACTTGCGACACCCGGAGAGACAAAGCTGTTATCTTCTGTGGCCTCTTCAGAAACTTGTGGCATCTGCGATGCAAATTTGGAGGAATAAGGACTTGCACCACCCGGAGAGATAAAGCTCTTATCTTCAGCGGCGGCTGCAGAGACAGCAGGGCCTCCGTATGGCTCAGGGGAAGCTTTTCCAAATGAATTTCGGCTTCTTGGTGCTTGTGATGCCGACGTTTCCTCTGTGGTAACTTCAGAGACCACGGGTCCTGGGTATGGTTCTGGCGAGACCTTACTCATTGAATTTCGTGATCGCGAAGCTTGGGCCGACTGTGGCATCTCTGATGCCGTGTGTGAGGCATAGCTGTTATCTTCAGCCGAAACTTCAGAGACTGAAGGCCCAGCGTATGGTTCAGTCGAGACTTTGCCAAAAGAATTTCGCCCCCGTGAAGCTTGTGTACTTGGGCCCGCGCCGTCATTCTCCGGCGGCGGTGCATAATATGGTTCAGGAGAAACCTTTCTGCTGCTGCGTCTTTTCTCACCGGTTCCTCCATCGAAGTCCTTCGTACCACCCGAAAACTTGCTGGCGCGTGGTGGTGGCGGCGGTAATGCTGACCCTATCACCGCACCAGTGCCATCGCCAATGACGATACTAGGAGAGCCATCATCCTCTTCCTCCACTGGCGGTGTATATGGCGCGGTTGACACCTGCCGTGGGGAAACGCTACTGGCTCCTGTCCCAAATCCTGCAGATGAGACTGACGCTACTGGAGTCGAGAAAGAAGTTACGGGCGCAATTGTGTCGCCTATACCCCCGCCAACGCTGATCTGCGGTTTGCTATCATCATCACCGTCTTCGCGAGCTCTGGCTTGTCTGGGTCGCCTAATCATGTGCTTTGCGCCCAGCGGTTCCATCTCCATTTCGTCCTCATAACCGTTACTGTTTCCCGTATATGGGAGCGGGCTTACTTTTCTTGTTGAAACATTTAGACTACTCCTTTTCTTCGATTTTTTTGGTGGCGAGTAAGCGGACGAATCGGCGTACGTGGTGGTTGAAGGGCCGGATCTTGCGCCCAACGGTGGCATGGTAGAAGATCCATCATCATCGGATGAATAAACTCTCCTTTTCGCCTCATTCTCTCTCAAGCGCTCCCTTCTGGTAGGCGCGGAAGAAGGGGTATCGCCTGCGCCAGGAGGTGGCATTGCAGCTCTCGATGCCGCTGGAGCGCCTCGGACACCCGCGCCTCTGTGTTGTTCAGCACGCGTCTGTGCTCGCGGGGGGACCGACGAAACACCCCCAGCGCTAGCACGCGTTTGTGCTCGCGGGGCCGCCGCCGTTTTTGCACCCAAAGTTGGCATTTCAATTTCCTGGCCTGCATCTTCTGTTCCGTATGGCGCCGGAGAGACCTTGCGCTTCGAGACATTTTGTCCAGAACTTTTGGGAGTGGAATAGGAAGATGATCTCGCGCCCATAGGTGGCATATCTGTAGGTTCCGGACTGGAATAGGAAGACGAACCGGCTCCCCTGGGTGGCTTATCTGTAGATTTCGGACTGGAATAAGATGACGAACCGGCTCCCATGGGTGGCCTAGTATCTTGAGGCGGCGACTCGCTCTCAGTCATCACTGGGCCTCCCCATGGTTCTGGTGAAACTTTGCTAAAAGAATTGCGGCCTCTTTCCTGTTGCGTCTTGTATGATGGCCTTGCTGACCCGCTGCTGCTACCCGCGCCAACACCAGAAGAGCCCCCGTAAGGTGATTCCGAAACGCGCTTCTCCTTGGGTTCCGCGGACGCAGAGAAAAAACTTGACGATAGGAATTTATTCCTCATGGCCGCAAACTTGTCATTTTCCTGGACACCCGGGCCGGTGGCCATTGGAGGTTCTTCCAAACCGGGCATTTGGGATGATGTACTTGCTGCACTCGTGGGACCTCGAAACTCCTCGGGCGGGCTTTCATATGAGGACACCGGGGCTTCTTCTACCTTGGGCATTCGGGCTGCACTAGTGGGACCTCGATATTCCTCAGATGGGGTTTCATATGAGGACATCGGCGGTTCTTCTACCCTGGGTGCTTGGGCTGCACTAGCGGGACCTCGATAGTCCTCAGATGGGGTTTCATATGAGGAAGGCTCTTCGACCCTGGGCACTTGGACTGCATTAGTAGGACCTCCATAGTCCTCAGACGGGTTTTCATATGGAGGGATCTGAGGCTCTTCTACCATGGGCATTCGGGACGATGAACTTGCTTCGCCCATGAAACCTTGATATTCCTCAGACGGGTTTTCATATGGTTCTGACATTGGCTCGGTAGAGAAGGCACGTTGACCACTTGACTCGGAAGGCGAAAACGACATGATTGTTTGACCTGAACCGTCTCCCACGACAATGCTAGGTGACTCATCATCGTCATCCGGCTCCTTGTATGGTTCTAAGGAGACCCTTCTCTCATTCACAGATCTTCCTGGTGAATCCTCCGAGAAAATGCTACTGGTCACAAACTTGTCTCGCATTGCATTGAATATGGTTGGTGGGGGCTTAGCTACACCATCAGAAGCGGCTGAACTCGATTCCTTTCGCGGCGTCTCGGGCGAGCCACGCCTTCGTTTTTTGGAACCCCTGGACCTGTCCAGCAGATCCATTCCTGGTGGCGGCCATTCCCCAGTTTCAACTTTTGGCCCGACCCTACCTTTACCCTCAATCATGTTTGGCTGCCCTGAATCAACATGCTCCTTACCCTGGGTAGGAGGAACATATTCCACTGTTTCGGATTCGGCTGCACCGGCCGTTGATATCGATTTCCACCATGGCTCTTCCGAGTTGCTCCCGTCTTTAGCAACTGCGCCTTTCGTTTTAGGTACACCGGAGATGAAGTTCGACTTCGTTCTTGCACTGGACTCAGCCGACGCTGACCTTGGCGTGAAAACCTTTGTATCCTGGGTTTCATGATCAGGAGACGGAGCTTCGCCAGTATTCAAAATTTCTTCCTCGTCTTGAGCTGGACCTCTGTAATTGTTGCTTTCGTCACTGTTTTCGCCTGAGATGCCGTCCCTTTTGCGGCTCGACACTTTGTCGATGAAATGAGGCGCTGAGTGATCTGGTTTGAAACGGCCGTGAACCTTCTTAAGTATGGACTTTGCCTTGAATTTGCCCTTGTCTGTGGGGTGGTTGTCCCTATCGGCAGTGGAAGCGAACAGAGCAGTGGAGCTCAGTCTAGTAGAGCGCCTTGGAGAGGTTCCCACAACGTTGCCGCCCATAGTATCATCATTTTGCCGGGAACTATGGTAGGCGAATCTTGCATCGTCATTCTTTGGTTTGGCGGCGAGCCTTTCGCTCTTGAGCTTCGAAAGAATAGCAGACGCCACTTCTTCGAGATCACATCGAAGTTCGCCATCATCGTCCCAGATCGAGTCTTCCTCGCTCCACGCGTCATAATCTCGTGCAGTCAGTTTCGAAATGAATTTCTCGGTAGGATCTTCCTTTGTGACGGGTGATGTTGATACTTCTTCCTTAGCAGATGGCACTTCAGATGTAGCAGGTGTAACGTGTGGTTTCGATTCTTTTAAATGCAGCGCAAGATAACCCTCCACAGCATTCTTGGCAATTTCTTTTAGGTTCAGTTTTACTTTTGCAGTGCCACTCTTGCGTGTCTCTGTTTCCGTCTGTAGATCGTCTGCCAAGCTGGCATCCGATTTGATAGGCGACTTCGTTGCGCGAGAACTCATGGCGGCAGCATTTCTTGCCGTAAGTTCGGCCGCCGCCTCCGAGATTGAAACTGGAGGCGACTTCTTTTTAGACTTGATTCGATCGAATATGGATTTCTTTGTGGGAGGCGCAGTTTGGTCGGTTTCTAGATCTGTTTCTCCTGCACTGGAAGAGGGATGGATTTCTTCGTCAAGTATCTCTTCCAACGGTGGGGCTTTCGTGTTGAATTCAGTGGCAAACTTGACCGAACTCTCAGGGACCTTCAAATGAGGCAATGGCGGCGCTTTTGTCTTTCCATGAGAGGTGTCTCCAACAGACTTCGCAGCGACCTTAGGAAAAATCTGCTTTGGGACATTTTCCACTGTTTCGTCCAACGGCCGTGCTTTCGTCTTGCCCACATCTTCTGCAACCTCATCTAATACAACAAGAGGTTGCTCTTCAATCTCATCTAGAACAACGAGGGGTTGCTCTTTAAGCTCATCTAGCACAACTAGAGGTTGCTCTTCGTCTAGAACAATTAGAGGTGGCACCTTGTCGCCATCGACATTGCGTCCATGCCCCGCAAACAGTTCACTTGGATCTACCAGTACCACGTCATTTTGAGGAATGCTTTCATCGTTTGCTTCTTCCTGATCTGCCGATACTTCCAGCAAACGTTGCTTTCGCTGCGCTTGCTCCAGTTCCAGTCGCGTCTCCAAAAGAGCCCTGGAAACGGATTCTTCGCGTTGCGCCGATGCTTGTTTCATTTGATGGGCGGCTTCTTCCTCCATGTCTTGTTCCCGACGACGTGCTTCCGCCAACAAAGTCAGAGTGTCTCTCCTCGACCGTTCTTTTTCTTCCCTGGACTTGACTTTGGCTTCCATCTCCAAACGCGTCTTTAACAGAGCCCTGGAAATGGTTTCTTGGCGTTTCTTGGAAGCCTCCGTAGGATCCACAGCAGTAGCAGCCGAAGCCGCCTTGGCCGCCACGGCACGCTCCATGATTTCCTTGAGTTTTCTGGCGGCTTGCTCAATTTCCAGAGGCTCTTGATTTTCCTTGGCCTTTTCCAACTTGGTCGTGGCCGCCGCAGCTTCGGACGACAAAAAGGATTCTTCAATCAACGCTTGAAGTTCTTCGTATTCTGCCAATGATGTCGTCGTCGTTGCTGGTTTCTTCTTGGGCATGACTACACCTGGAAGGGTCACCTGTTTGGGAGTAGCGGATGCAAAATGGGGCTTGGTCGCCGGTGGTACAAAATTGGGATTTTCAATCACGGCCAAACGCGTTCGAAAGGCTTCCACCACGGCCATGCGATCTTGTGGACGATAAGGAAGAAGAGGAGGCTCGCCCGTCGTTTCCAAATCGCCATTGTTTGCATTTTTAGCAGCCTTGGCTTCTTTGTATTCGACCGCCAATTCTTCCATGCGATGTCTCAACGCAGTGGCCTGTGGACTAAAGGTTCCTTCCCGATTGGCCACTTGAATGTACTCGGACAAGGCTTCTTCCAATCGTTCGGCCGCAGCACGAGTACTCGTGTTGGTAGTCGTTGGTTGAGCCTTCTCTTCTTCTTCCTTTTGTTCCACAGCTGTGGCAGCAGTGGTGCTTGTACTTGGATTGACCGCAAAGGAATGCAAGGCATAACTCATGTCTTGAATCAAAATTTGCAATCCGGCATGATCCATTTTCGTCGTCATGAAGGATGCCGAAAATGCCGTGGGATCCACCGACAGCAGAATGGCATGATCCAACAATTCTTGGAGGGCTTGATTGGCATCCTTATTGTTGTTGTTGTTTTCAGTGGTCTTTTCGAAACCAGGAACCGTAGCCGCTTGGGTACTCCGCAATTGATACTTGACGACGGGTGTTGTCTTTTGGTTGTGATTGGTGGCGGAGTTGTGGTGGTCCGTATCATTATTGGCGCCCACACTTGCCGCGTTGGAATGCTGTCGCCTCTCACCACGAGTCCTCCTGTTGTGGTTGTGGTTGTCACTGATGTGTTTTGCCGCTGCCATGGGCCGTGATGCTGCTGTTGTACTGGAGAGAGGCACGGGTTTGGAGGAAGACCCCAAAAAGGCGGCCGCTTGGACGACTTGGAGTGGGACACTGCAGGAAAGCATGGCGACCATCATCAAGAGAGACGAGGATATTCGCATGGTCTTGGTACGCTTTGAAATAGCAGCAACAGAAGTGGTAGTGGTAGTAGTCATGGTGGTGTGTTGCGGTTGTCGCATGATTCTCTAGTGTTGTTTGGCGCTGGCGGTGAAAGGAAACGATGGATTCACCGGTGCAGTGTTGTCACGAGAAGTGAGCTTTATAGATTTGTGCAGTAATGTTGTTGTCAATTGGAGTTCCTTTTGACACACAACTTGGTGTAGTAGGGAGTAGTAGTAGTAATAGTACTTGATGTTGGGCACTGACTGCGCTCACGGATTATTATTTAATTACTGTACGTGCGCAAACTTATAAACGAAGACGGGGACCACACTCGTTGAGCGTGTGTAGCATTCTATGGATCAACTCGATCTATCTGCTCGCTGGAGCTAATTTAAATTTCAGAAAGAGACAAGAGTGAGAGGATTGATCAGTTTGCTTGCTAGCTGCTACCTGGTAGTCTAGCTAGTTTGGCAGTCGGAAGGGAAGTGCAATCCGAAGATCCAAAGGAAGAGAATTGGTGTAAGACACTCGTATTGATTTGATGGATTTGTTCGTTGGTTGATGGGTGGATGAAACCATCACGCACATGAGAAGCACGGCACTCGCATTTTTTAGCTGGAGATTTTGATTCCACTCGTTTTACACCGCGCCAATCAGCGAGAGAAGAGCGCCATCAGTGTCTGAAACAGAATTCAAATTCAATCACGGGCAGCATGAGTTCCTGGTGGAAATTCCCCAGCTGCTCTCCACAAACGTCATTGAAGCCAGCTGGTGTCTTTTGCAACGGCAGCTGCTGTCCTCCCAGCTGTCGCCCCCAGCAGGTGCTTTAACCCTCACTCTACTCTGCTCGTAACCTCTAACCTTATATCAAAGTGATCTAGTGCGCGCCTGAGACCGGTTTTCACTCCTATCACGCCCGCCGAGCTTCCGGGAGCGCACTTCGATCTTCCGAACTTGCTTCTTTTAGTCGGAGTAAAATTCAAAATGTCAACTCCGACTAATACCGGTCATACTGAGTTTTTGCATTTGATATCGCGGAACCTTTTGATCCGTGCCAGCAGGCCATCAAGCCCATCACATCAACACTGCCCATCCAAAACTAGACGTGTAGATGTGTGCAAGACTCGTGGTTCCTGCATAGCAACAGGCATTTGTCCGACAAGCAAGAGCGAAGGAAGGCAAGGAACAACTCGGAGATGGCACAATTTTCACAAGTTCCATTTTACAAGAAAAAACTTGGATCATAACAAAAAGAAATCGAAACTAGTCGAAACCATGGTCGCCATCAAATCGTTTGCTTCTTTGATATCTGCTGTGATCATCTCATCCGCGAGCGGGTTCTCAACTAGTATCAGCAGCAGCGATGTACTTTCATCCCAAAGACAGAACCCCATCAAGAATAATAAGCAAACCCGTCTGAATGCGTTTGCACTGGAGGGTGCCCTCGCGTCTGTCGATTCCTTTTACCAAACGCAACCCTATTTGGCCGCCTTTCTCACTTGCGCGACCAAGGCATCGGCTGCCGATTGGGTAGCCCAGTCCCAACAGGAAGACAAGAATGTTCGTCGAAATCTTGCCTTCATCTTGTATGGAGGCTTCTACCAAGGCTGCGTTCAGACCTTTATCTACACGGTCGTCTTTCCAACCTTGTTTCCCGATCCATCGGCACAAACCATTCTCTCGCAAGTGGCCATTGATTTGCTCTTTCTGGGGCCACTCATCTGTATGCCAACCGTCTACACTATGAAGGCTCTGTTGGCAGGAGAAGAAGGCATGACCGCGGGCATTGAGAAATATGTCGATCATGTTCAAAACAAGGGTATCTTGACCAAGTACTGGTCTATTTGGGGTCCCGTACAGACGCTCAACTTTGGTCTGGTCCCTCAACATTTACAAGTGGTCTTTGTGGCATGCGTATCCTTCTTTTGGATCTGTCTTCTTTCGACCGTTTCGGCGGAAGAAAGCAACGAAGAGCAAGCCATCGAAGCAGCAACCTCCACCAACAACGCCCTTCCTCCGGCACTCTTGCCTCAAGTGGCGGTTCCACTGACATTGTACTCGGACGGCTTTACAGCAGCTGCTGCGGCACAAACGAGCCCCTTCCACATCCATGACAACAAGCAGAACAGACAATATGCGACGTCTCTATCTGCTCGTCGTCGACCCTCTTCCTCATAATACAAGGCAAACATATTCAACGCATGATTCCGTTTGCACCCCCCTACAAGTCCTTCTTTACAAAGCAAATACAGTCTTAAGTGTAAGTCCGGCGCGGTTGCTGTCTTGAAAACAAACTGCAGCACGAGATCACCAAAAAGACAAACAGACACACAAAATATAGATCACACGACATAAATAAATAGATTTAAACACCGAGCTATGCAAGATAAAAGATGATAAAGTAGAGAACTTCTAGTCTTCATAGACTTATAGAAAGCCCAGCCCTGACAGCGATCAACGAATCGTATCATAGATAAGCTCCGACCTTTCCGACCACGTTTAGTCGCGACTATTGCGTCGATCATTGGCGACATCATGGCAGGAGAGGGTGCTATTGTGCTACAGTGAGGAGACCCTTGTGCCATTCCTCGACAAAGACAGTTGCACAAAAGCCACAACTCTTACTCATTAATGTCGGTCTTACATTGTCTTGCATCCATTTAAAAAAAGTTAGCTAGGCAGGCAGATATCATTTGCTTTATCCGTTTTCCAGTTAAACTTATTGCCAAAGCACTTTGTTCCTAGCGTGCCATTTTATTCGACTCCTTGTTTGCTAGCCTAGGAAGGACAGGGGCATCTTTTGTTGTCAAGAGGTGTGCTTTTCGTTTATCCATAGTGATTGGTTCCTTTTTTCATTTTGGATCATCACATTCAATTTTCCATACAGTACAGTATCCTCTATCTTTCTGCATGAAAAGTTGTTTTGCAGCGGAAGCTTACAATGAGAACACTTGTTTGCTGGTACTGCCATTATCATCATCATTATCACCACCGCCAACGTTGTCAATGGCATTGTTGTCGTCGTCATCACTGCTGTCTGCCAACAGCGCCTCCTGAAGCTTCATCATGGCTGCATCATCATCATCATCATCATCACCACCGACGTTTTCAACGGCATTGTCATTTTGTGCAGATGAATCGTCGTCGTCATCATCATCACTACTGGCACCCAGGAGTGCCTCTTGGAGTCTCATCGCGGCTGCGGTTTTGGCGGTGTTATTCGCCTGCTTTTTAGGAGGTTTCTGCACGGCTTGTGGTTGTTGTTGCTGCTGATATTCTTCCGTAATATTGTAGGCCTCGGCAAGACTCGCTTCTTCTTCTTGCAATTTCTCCAGCAATTGCATCAAGGCCTGCTCTTCTTCGTACATGCGTTTGTATCCTTTATCCAAGATGCCAAGGCCCTCTGTAATTCTTTCTTCTCTCGTTCTTTTGTTTCCTGCCGAAGAATCTCCATCATGATTATTATTGTTGTTGGGTTCGTTGCTGTTGCTGTTGGTATTGGTTTCGGTTTCATCCAACAACCGTGTGTGTGTGTCGTCGTTGTCGTTGTTAGTAGCGCTGGCATTAATGTCAGAGGCAGACATTGCCTTTGGATCTTCCACTCCACTGACTGCTTTGAAGTTCTATATCATCCTATCGTTTCATTGTTGCGTGTCAATCAAGTTATAGTGGTGGGTCTTCACAATCTTGGCAACAAAAATGTTTTCATCGCTCTTCACTCTGGCATCATTGGGTGAGCTTCACGTCAGTCCGTCGTCCGGGATCTGTCCCAATTCATTGTTCTAAACTACAGAACCTGGTGTTAGTAGTAGCTAAGTCGTTACGTGCTCTACTATATGGTCCCAGCAAGTCCAAGGCGAGGACTCAAAGCAATACAAACAAGCAATGTTTGAGAAAAGACTGTATGGTAGCTATAGCTTCAAATTATTTTTTTGTTTTTATAAATTAATCATTAAATTTTACCTCCTCCGAGCCCGGCTTTGGAGCGCCGAATTAATGGCCGAAGACAAACCAAAGGCGATGAGTGTACCGGCAATGGTCCAAGCATGTCCTTTGATTTGTTGGATCAAAGCCTGTCGTTGGCGTTGTCGTTTTTGTTCCAACAAGGCCTCGTGTCGTTGCTTGGCGGCTTGCAAACTCCTGGAGCTGTTGTTGTTGTGGGTGCTGTACCCGTGATTGGAAATGTATTCAAAATGACATTGGACGACGTAATCAATCATGGCACTTTCCAGAGAATCATCCCCTTGGGATTTGGAAATTTCCTGAAAGGTCCAGTCTTCTGGAGGATTACTGGCGGCCTCCTCCTCTACTGTTGGTGTGGTTGTGGGCGGAGACAAGATCCATACTTTGGAGTGTCGTGTATGGAGCAAATTTCCAATGACCAAATGGCATCCATATTTTTGGGCGGCCGAGGTTGCCTTTTGTCGTAATATAGACATGTCAGTTTCCAATTTAAAGCTGACCAAAAATGCCTCAGGAGCCCATTGTGTCTTTAAGAGCCCCAAAGTTTTGGGCACGGACTTTAACTGCAAGGTCAATCCTTCGCTAGCATTGTCATCCTCTTCACCAGCAGCAGCAGTAGTAGTCTTAGTAGTGGAATGGGATTGTATTTTGTGCAGTGATTTTTCCTCGTATGGAACATAATAATCACTGACGGCAGCTGCCATATAACAAAGCGCCAAGGTTTGACTGTGCCGCAAGGTTTGCGCAATCAATTGCAATTTGGCCAAATACTCTTCAATGGTACGAAAGGGAATGGTCAAAAGGCGTTGTTCCTGAATGGCGCATTTTCTGGCGGCAAGAGCGGTTTGCAATTTGGTCGAATGCAAGACTTGTCGATGGAGTGTCACAGGGGATGGCTCCAAGTCATTTGTTGCATTGGATTCTATGGCATTATTGTTCACAGTAGTAGTAGTGTTGCTCTTTGTAGGATTGGTCAACCATGGATCCATGGCAGCTTGCTCTTGTTGCAAGACTTGTTGGACCATCAAATCTTCTTCGTCGTCGTTTTCTTGCGTCGAAAAGAGTTTGCCCAAACTGGCCGTGGACAAGCCATGATTGGCTTGTTCCAACCCCAATAGATCTTGGGTCAAAACGCGGGCATAGGGACTGGCCGATCCGGTCCGCCACAAATGTATGACGGCATAACCGCGTTGTAAAAATTGTTCCACGGAAATGGCGCCACGCAATCCTGTACTAAAATTATCCAAACAGCGTACGGAGTTGACTTCCAAATCGACCGTCGTGCCGCCACTGGTCACCAAAGCGACGGGTCGATGCCATTCGGCATGCGTCGTGACAAACGTCAACAATTCCAATTCCAAAGCGGATCGTTTGTCGCTCGACAGTGCTTGTTCCAAAAAGGAATCCACCAATTGTTGTGATTGTTGTTGCTGTGTGGATGACATGATCGAAATGAGTCTTTTTCCTGTCGTCGTCGTCATCGGATCGGCGTTGTTGTTGTTGTGAATTGTTCTTGTCGTTTCGGATTCCAAAAAAGAGAGGGTTATGGAGGAGCTAACGCTACGATCTACCTGCTAGCTAAATCAAGTAGCTGCAGCCGGTTCTTCTATCTCATTGAACTTATTGAACTGAACTGGTCGGCTAATGAAAGTTACAGTAGCGGCTCATTCATGATCATTAATTTTGATTGATTGGTCGATTCGTTCAATACATGGCCGGCCATCGTCGTGAGAAAAATTCAGGATCCAGTTGCGAGCAAGTGAGCGCACAACTTAGAAAAGATCGGTTAGGTTATGAGTCAGCAGTTTTATCTCCCGAGCGAGACATGACGTAAAGGAGATAGATAACCAATAGAAATCGGTTGCTAAGGATAGCGCTCGCTTTGGGGTGTGTGCTCATCGGCACTTCAGGATGACGATGGCTGGCGAGTTGCGTCGCACTGTGAGATATTAGACAGATAGATAACAAGTGCATACAACTAACCTTTTGTTGTTTACCTTATAGTATCTACAATAGTTAAACATGGTACGTTTTTGCGACTAGCTAGCAGTAGATATGTGTTAGGTGATGGATCTGGTGGGGTTGTCTAGCGTCGATTTGCTGTGCCTTTATTTTAGATGCCTACGCGGAAGGGGTTCAAGGAGTTGATATCAGTCTTTTGTGAGGTGAACACGCCCGTTTTGGATGTGACCGAGCTCCCACCTGTTGCCTTACAGCACAAGGATTGGATACTCTCTGGTAGGATGGTTCCAAGCTCAGCTCGCTGTCGGGAAATCATAGACAGATCACCAACTTCATCATCACTTTGGGCAATTAGTTCGCCTCTGTGCAGTACCTACCACGGCTGGGGTTTTGTGGTGGTTCGGGAAGTGCAAACACTGTCGGGCGGTTGCTTGGTTGAATGCACAATGGCACTGATAGTTGGAGCATGCATATCTGGATTGGTTTGGGCTTGAATTTGCGCCAATTGTCCTTCGCTATTGCAATTGTTTTGCCGGCACAATCATGTCCAACCTTATGTCTTCGCTCCATATCCATCGGTCTCTTCCGCATACACTCATCGTCTCATTTCCATTGCTATTCTGTCCCCTCTTCTTTTCACAATAACAGGCGGACGACGAACCAGTAGATCCTATGCCCAAAATCCGGGAAGCATGTACTTCGACATGTCCCAAGCAATTGGCTTTGTATGACGCTTGCAAGGGCCGTATTGCGGCATCCGGTGAAGGGGATTGTGAAGCATGGTATTATGATTTGCATACCTGTGTGGACAAGTGTGTGGCACCCAAGATCTTCGGAGCCACCAAAGGAGGTTAAACAACTTCTTCACATTTAGTGCAACCAATCTAGCAACAAAACAACAAATATTATTATAGATGATTCAGGAGTGAACGGAACGTATTGTGAATAAAAACATATTATCTTTTACGGAAGACAAACTTGATGGTTGGAAGGCAAAATGGGAAAGGATGGTTCCATTGAGAGAGACAAATTACAGATGATATGATATTTGTAGCCAATCTCGCGAAAAGAGCTTTACTTATCTCTTGTGTGTTTAGACAGCAACCGAGTTATCATTACTGTACTACAGATCGATATCGTAGTCATCGTACAGTCGTCTCCACCTTGGCATAGCGGCTGATGCAATATCGTTGACCTGGAAGAATGCTTGATTCGCGCACCAATCCCTTCGATTTGTTCCTGTCTCCTTTCGTTTCAGTAGGCATTCATGAGTGCACAACGGCGGCACAGGTGGACTGTGTTGGCGACTGCATGGTGATGTATCTACAAATACATACAGGCTAACAGTTGGGTTGGATCCCTACAAGTATCACGAAGCTTGAGAGGATATCTCTGTATGTAAAAGGGTGGCGAGTCTTTTCCAGCACACCATTTTGCAAAGTGGGAAAATGTCCGAGGTTGTAGCCATGTGCCAATAGGTTGGTCTTGACGTTTTGGGCAGTCTAGTTGATACTGTAGATCTGATGGTCTTCTGGCCCCGAAGGCAACAGAATGCGTGACAGATGATATGCTTTACGCTGCCAGAAAACAAAAAGGATGTCGACCTATGTCGTTCTAGCAATTCCTGTACTGTGCCTCTCTCCTGTCTTGCCGCCGTCGTGTGACAAGATCAGGGGCTTTCAAAAGGCTGAAGCCAGATGGATGAGTACGGAAAAGAAAAAGCTAGGGATGATAGCAACAAAAAGAAGCTAGACCGGCCGAGGTGATGATATGGGGCCAGACAAGTCAATCTCTGTGACCGAAGCCCAAGGCCTACTACTGTAGATTCCTCTTCATTCTGAATGGTTGGGTCCGGTGAAAGATCTGGTTGATTGTACATGAAATAGATGCAAAACATGCAATGTATTTTGGGCTGGACATATGAATTGCAACATCACATCCCGTTGCTAGATAAGCTAACGACTGCTGCTTGGACGGCGCCGGCCAACCAGAAAAAAGAGATTTGGGCATTTTGCTTGTGTGGAAATGTGTAGTCTATATTCTCTAAAAATTTACACTGTACAATAAGTAGCCATTCACAATCTTGCTTGTTCGACTGAATGGCCGTCTTATATGCTGAGCTCTTGTGTAGTGTGATCGACTGAGTGTTCGCTTTTATTCGATACGTCTTGCTTTTTCTCTTGTAGACCTTCCTTTATGGGTGCTTCGTCCACTTGGTTGGGTTCCAATGGTCCCCTGCCTTGTTGCTGTTGCTGTTCCTCGTCCAGGGGAATTTCCACCGGATCCACATCGCCAGATGTGGCTGCCTGCTCTTCCCATTCGTCTTCATCCTCATCCATGGCTTTGACACCCACAGCCTGGACAAAGTTTTGCCATCGCTTATCCGAACTATTCGGACTAAAGGAGCCTGATAATCTTCCTCCTGGCGAGACACCATTTTGCTCCTCGCGTTGCTTTTTTCGATAGCGCAAATATCGAGGTCGAATATAAATCAAAGCATTGAACATTCCTTGGAGTGGATTGACAATGACGGTAATCGCCAACAATGGGAAATACAAGGTGCCGCCTGGGGCATTGGTGACAGCGAATTGGACCATTGGAAATATCCAAGCCAAAAAGAATGCGGATATGTAATACGTAGATTGCTCTGCAAATCGACGGGATAGAAGCATCCGTCGACTTTGATCCTCTTTTCTTCTCCGTGCGGTCAGGGACGTTCTTGCGGTCAGAGAGGTGGAAAATGCTCGGATTAACGTTCTGCGACTGTTGTTGTTGTTGTTGTGGATTTCATTTTCCATAATGTTGTCACTCAAGATCTCATTACAATCTCCCGCAATATACTCTAGTCTGGTTTTGAAATTGTATTTTTCAGACGCCTTTTCGTCAGTTCTGATTTTGAGATAAATCATAATCATGGACACAAAGACGAAAGCAAAGGTCGCCCAAAGTTCGGCATGAAAAAACGCCCATCGATAGATTTTGGCGTGTTCGCCACGTTCACACGCGATAGAAGGATTGGCATCACAACCCAAAGGCCAAGGTCCAAACCAACACGTCCATCCAATGGGACTCATGAGCTGCAAGGGCAAGGCCGCCAGTGCCGTGCCCCATCCCGTGAGCAGTGGAAGTCCATGCAAACAACCCAGTTCCATCAACCCCCTGCTTTGAATGCGAGCTTGCGACCATCCGTACCGAATCGTCAACACATAAAAGAGGGCTAAACTGCCATTGTACAGGGCCGAGGACAGCGACGCGCCTTGTCCCCAAAAGCCAGCCGCCGTACACGTTTGTGTCGTTCCCGCCGCCAAGTACGTTCCCGTGTCGGCGGGAATGGGCCATGTGGAAACAAAGCATTTGACGGCATAGATTAAATCCATGAGACTCATCCCCAGCAGCAGTCGGGTATACACGCGGGATCGTCGTTTGGGACATCGCACAATGTGTTGGATAATGTACGCACTTCCGAGGATGGAAGGAAGGGATGTGAATTTCGGACACAATGCCAGAAATCGTTGTTGTGCCAGTGTAAAGGGAGGTGTGAACCGGCCACTCATGACGAATATCGAGAACACTATAGAGGAAGGAATCGAATGATGATGATGGATGATGGACCCGATCAAGTAGGTGTTGTATAGTTGTTGTATAATCCTCTTGCCTGCGAGCTACTCATATGCATGTAGATGCTTTGACTATTTTATTTTGGGTACTAATAGTCGTCTGGCAGATAATTCTCTTGAGTCTTTAACAATGTCTCAGTCCGTGGGCATTGCAATTAAGTTGGGTCGTTGTACAGTACGTGTCCATACAGGAATGTTGAAAGACTGTCACTTCCGTTTCTTGTTACTAGTATCTGCCTTGATCGTTGACGGTCACGAGTCACTCTAAATCTCTAATACTAGAGTACTACTGTAGCTAGTAGACTAGTAGCCAGCAAGTGTAGAGTTCAAGGAGTTCCTGGCACGCAACAAAAAGACTCGCCGGTGCATCGTTTGTGGTTGGTGGAGGAGTTCAGTCAGTGGTACACTACTCTTTTCTGAATAGTGTTTTATCTCATCTCCCTAAAACGCACTCCGAGTACCATCAAACAACGTTTCAGGTCGGTGACCTACTAGTAGCTAGCTAGAGTGGAGTAGCAGTCCCAACAAGCAAATTTCAAACAGCCAGACATGACAAAACAAAAAACCTGCTAGCTGGACTTTCAAGACTGAATGCTGTGAAAGTTAGGTCTCTCATGACCATTCACTGTCGTGACTTGATCCTGCCTGTCACTGTGAACCATGATGATTGCGAAGCTCTGAACTCTCACAAACAAGACCTGCAACAAAGTGCAAATTGAAATGTGCTCATTGATCACCAACAACTCGTCGCAAAAGATCCTAATTGTCCGCAACAAATTTTGTTTGGGGCAAAGTTTCCAACTGCAACCTTTCAGCACCGCATTTGAAAACCATTTGGTGCGAAAGTTGTGCGCTGCGGGAGGGAAGGACTCACATTCTCGATCCAAATCAGGTCTGTGTTCATGTGACCGACAAAATTGGAGGTTGATGGAGTCTCACCAATTTTGTTGCTTGTTGCTATGCAGTCAGTTGAGTTTGTCCAGTGGTGCATGACCCAGCGGTGAGTCCATCAATTGTTGTGAGGTGTGGGTCCATTGTGAATTGTTGCGAGGTGCAAGCAAGAGCAACAGCTGAGTGTGTCCGCTGGCATGCGCAGCTGCTAGCATTTGCATCATCATTGATGTCTTGTTCACATCTGCAGCAGCCAGTGGCAGTGTGAGAAGCATCGCCAATGTCGAACAGAATGAAATGAGAATGAGTGGTGTTGTGCAAATCTCCCGCGCCACCGGGACCAGCGACTGTCTTCACAGAATCGAAGCCCATCAATCCCCGGTTGCCACTGACAGAACGAACATCAGCACCAGCAGCCATCACTGTGTCCCAACCACCATTGCCAACTTTGCCAAAGTCAGAAGCCAGTGCTTGCCCCTTTTCATTCGGGGAACCCCAAAGGGCCATGAACTTGACGAGTGCGTCTCCAGGGCTCAATGAATGGATTGGCTGCATGACCATAGAAACAAACAAACTTGAGAACAATGTCCAATTCTCCTCATGGCTGCTCCAGCATTCCCCTCACCACACCACACACTGCTGCCCTGGCTGGATTGATTTTCAATCAAAACAGTTCCACACTGCCTTGACATCTTCACAAAATCCATTCACCAACCCATTGTGGCACTGAGCAGTGCATCCAGAAAGGGAAGCACTTCTTCTCCAAAGCTGACACAAGACATGATGGGTGACACACGCTGATGCAGTGCCATGATCAAAACAATTGTTTGCAAAAAGAAAGAAAAAAGAAATCCTGAGGGAGCACACTCAACAAGCGGACAATCTTTCATTTTCATTTCGTTCAGTGCGCGCATGTGATGACGCCCAAACAATGTCAAATGCTTCTCCCCCAAAGGGCAACAAACATGAAAAGGATCCAACCCCATCAATGGTCAAACTATCCCCCAATCATTTCTCTTTGTCCTTGGACACTTGGGTCCGTGTCAGCGTCATCTTGATCACAAAGAAGAAGGTTTTGGTTGGATGCAAATCAGAACTTCCAAACCAGTGCTTCAGACCAATCCACACCATGCCATTCTCATCTGCTGGTATGAGCACAGTAGAACATAGTTTCTGTTACAAAGAAGTGTAAAACCTAATTTTTAGGAGCACCAAGAGCTCTTGGCAACCAGAACTCCATCTGAAAACCAGAACTCTCAGAAGCTCTCAGATAGCGAAATTCCGGTATCTTTCGGTGGCTGTGTTTTTCAACAAATTTCGTGTCAGTCGGACCTCGAACACGGATGGGCAGGACACTGACAATAGTGACGCACTCTGTCAAACGTACTGCGAGCAACCTGCCAAACATACAAATACGGTCCTACCGGTACTAGATATGCCACGAAGACCTCGCAGAGCAGAAAGTATTCGAACTTTTGTTAAGTCCTGATCCCTCCCAACGCTTGGTGGTTCACGTTTCATCGCTTCTTTTCGACTCGTTCTCGCACTGCGTTTCTGAACTGTATGGGTACATACTGTACGAGTCTTGGTTACATACATATATACATACCAGTAGTGTACATTTTACTAGAGTGCGTACTCCATGCTACGGTGCCACTCCGTGCCAGCTACGGTGATGACGGTACTAATACAAATTCAAACCCCAACGAATCGATCGGACGCAAATGCATTCAAAAACGCTGCGCGAAAACAAAACCACAAAACAATTTCCAGTAGCTACACAGACCACTACTAGTGCGTTAACAGCCATTCGACGCAACTTCTCCACCATCATTCCTATCGCCCATTCAAACTAAAAGCTATCTACCGCCACTCAATTGAGTAATAACAACAACAACACGATGCCTTCAGTTCTTTCTACTGCTTTCCCGTGGTTCCAAAAGTCTAAAAGCAAGCAGAACAAGCTTTTTTTGGCGGAAGCAAACACTTTTGCCTCGGAGAACCTCTTTCCTCGAAAATCGACTTCGGCAGCGACAGATGTGACCACAGATGAAGATGCCATCGTGACATTTCTTCGATTGCACATCAGCGGTTCTACCTCGTTGAAAACGGCCGTCAAGGCGTTTCAACGCGGCGACTGCAGCATGATTCGAAGCATCCACTTGAGCATTAGCCGTGAATGTCCAAGACGTCATTATAAAATTCCTCAACTGATGGCGTGTATGGGTGCATTACCAGTCCTCGAAGAAGTTCGGTTTATAGGCGACAACAAGGAAGAACTCTTTCTTTGGATGCCCGTGGTGAATCACTTTTTGCGCCAAGCAGCTCACGCGAATTCTTTGAAACGAATCGTCTTTCACCATTGTACCTTTACCACATCGACAGCATCCCTCTTTGCAAAACAGGAAGAAGAACAAAATGCACAAGAACAACATGAACGAATCTTGCAAGACTTTGCAAAGCGTCTTGGACGAGTAAAGTCCTTACAGTCCTTTGTCATGAAGGAGTGCAAGTACATTGTGCCAGCCACAACCACCTCTACAAGGACCGGTTCAAGACTGTATCAAACCGCATCCCTTTCCCATTCGTTTCTCTTGTCAGCCATAATCGCCTTGCCCAACCTACAACGAATTGAAATTCGAGCGGAGGATTCCTCTTCGGTACCCATGGCTACCAAATTGCGGGCGTGTCTTTCGAAACAATCTTTGACGACAGTAAAGTTGCAGCACTTGTGTCTGGAACAAGCCCGATTTTCGTCCCGAGCCTTTACGGATTTTGTCGAGCTCTTGCAAGAGGTGGCTCCCCATTTAAAGAAATTGTCGTTGGGCCGATGCTCCTTGCACACGGAAGCATCCCAACAAGCCCTTGTGAGTCTCTTGACGAATACTACGACGGGGCTGGAAGAAATCACCTTGGAGCCCATTCTTCGTGACGCCAAGGAATGGAAAGCGTTAATGGTCACCACCATTCCTCAAGCCCTTTGCCAATCCAATGTGAAAAAGCTGCATCTGTGACAACAAGAACGTCCCATTATCATGTCGTTTGATATTCAAGCGGCATGGTTGGCGGTAGTACAACACGACAACATGATCTTGCAGGAATTGGCGCTTGTGAATTCTGGCACTTGGCGGCAGCAGCAGTCACGATTGTCGTCCGACGACGACGACCATCATAATGACGATGACAGTGATGTAGCAACTCAACATCATCATCATCCAAACATCCACTATACCGATCCATCTCTGCATACGCACTTGCAGTATTATTTGACGTTGAATCGATTGGGACGACAAACGCTCCTGCAAGGATGTGATGGAGGTTTGCCGCCCCACGAATTTGTTGACAAATATCTGGCCAAAGCCTGCCACAATCTATCGGCCTTGTATTTTATGCTACACACCAATCCATCGTTCATTCGATAATAGGACACTTTTTGCTGCCATGCAACGGGCGTGATGACGGTATTGATGATGCTGGGTCTTGCTTCGATGTATCCGGAACGTACTCGACACACCAACCACGAGGTTGGAAGGGTCGGGACGGATACGGCATTGGGATACTATTGGCGGACACACTCCTACTAGATATCCGTCCTACTGCCGCAAAACATCAACCATTGTTCAACACCCGAAACCAAATTTCGGCATGTCGTCTCCACCTTATAGTAATATCTACTAGAGATTCCTTTCATTTCATGTGTACATCCTAATCCATATTCACATCCACCTTGATTTCAAAACGATAGACACTACCGGTATTTCCCAATCTAGCTAGTTAGTTAGACTAGCTAGTAGGCATCTAACTTTCGAACTCTTTGTGGCAATAGCTTCGAGAGATTATTGCCCGGGTGGGCGAAGCGTTTGGACCCACACTGGCCGTCTGTTCAGGGCAACGCATCACGAAGCTCATCATGATTGATTCATTAATTTTGAGATGATTGTTGCATCTATCGATATCCATCCTTGGCGTTGGCGACGAGATATCATTCCATCAAAAGTCCGTAAAGAAGCCAACAGTCTTTGAAGAAGCAACAGTCCACTCGGATCGAGTGGAGTCAAACGGTATATTTCCAATCAACAGGACAGACAGCGGTACAGCACATGTACAGGACAGCACGATGAAGGATGACTATGCAACCACAATAAAGTCCCTCCGAGAGGAATTTCGAACGAATGGGTATGTTCGCATTCCACCCTCGGTATTTTGTCTCGACCACGACACGGTTGCCTCGTGTCGACAAGCCTTTGCGGATTTGTTTGATGGAAAATTTGAGACGGGAATCTATCCGGATGAAATTCATTGGCGAAAAGGAATTTCTAGGGAAGATGCTACCAAGGAAATTTGCAATGGATGGAAGGCGAATAGGAGTGTCATTGCCAAGGTTGTGTGTTCCAAGGCACTGGGAAAACTGGCGTGTGCCATTATGGAATGGGAGTCTTGTCGATTGGGTCAAGATGATGTCATAGACAAACCTCCTGCATCAGCATTAGCACAGGCCAAAAGTCCAGTAGGATTTCATCAAGACGGGGCCTACATTAGTGACAATTTTGTTCCGCTCGAGGACAATTGCTTGACCATGTGGATGGCACTGGATGATGCTGACAAAGAAACAGGAGCCTTGCAATATGCACCAGGATCTCACTTATGGACTACTAAACAACAACAATCTATCAATGGTGGGATAAAAGGAGCACCCACAACCAATAATGCGCCAGCAGCAGATGCATCTTCTCTATCCTTTCACGTGGCCGAGGGTGACGATTACATGACATCTCTGCGAAAAGCGGCCATGGACGCTGGCGTGGATCCTACCACGGCAGTAGCATCTGTCGTCACGGTCCCGGCTGCGACAGGACAATTGATCATCCATCATCAAAATACATGGCACGGCAGCGGGCCCAACACGTCTCCTACGAAACATCGACGTGCCTTGGTGGCACATTTAGTTAGGGGCGACGTAGAATGGAACCTTTCGTCGGAACCACAACGGCCACATTATATCTATGGGCGGTATTACCTTCGAGGCGAAAGGGTGCCGCGAGACGACTTTTTCCCATTTACGTATACTTCTCCGACTTTAGGCGATGGAATGACTGACTGACAGCTAAACATAAAAGTTGATTCCCCTCCTCGAATTTTCACGTGAATGTATTCTTTGTTCTTTGAGATGAAGATTCACTTCAACGCAGCACCCTGTTAGTAATCCCCCAATTCAAATCACGCGCGGATCCGCAGCCAAGGAATCTGTTCAGCCCGTTCAAGCAACGAGAAGTCTTGCAATACCAGCCTGCTACTCGCAGTCGCCGTCTTCCACGGGCGGGGTTGGAAATGCCACTGTCGTGGGCGAAAAAGCAAAGATGGGTCGGCATGGCCATGTCTTTTGTTTTTCGCAAACTCGGAGGACACTATTTCTTTGGAACGTAGAATCAAATGGAGCTGTGCGTAGTCTTTTCATTCAATACTAAAATTCTCTAAAATTTCTTTACTTTATACTTATTTGTCGGGCAACAAGGTGGATATCATATCTTTGATATCATCTTTTCGATATCCATCGAGCGTCACAATTTCCGTCGCCAACTCTTTTAATTCCTTGTATTTGAGACTCTCTAATTTATCGACGGTCGCCTTGCTGTCAAACCAAAGGACCATTTGGGGAGCCGGTCGTCGAAACATAAAATACGAGGACGAGGATGTCTCGTCTTTGGCAATTTTCATCAACCGTTTGGCATCTTTCAGTTTGACGAGGTCGTCCCAATGTTCATCTAAAAATTGTTCCATTTCCGATCCGGACGCTTGACTTTCGCGATGGACCAGCACGGCTGCCTCGTAGGGTTTGGTAATGCGTTTGGACGTTTTGTACGAGGAACAACATTCCATACAACGATTGTGAATGCTGCTGTCGACCGTAGCTTTTAAAATGTCACACGTTTCACAGGATAATTGCCAAGGATCAAATCCATCGCGTCGACAAGCATCGAGTAATGATGACTCGTCCGCCGTGGGGGTGGTGGCCAGGAACGTTGTTGTCAAAACCAACAACCAAAAGGCAAGAATGCCTCTACTAGAAGTAAGACGTAATGATGGTGTCATGTTTGTGTTGTATTGGGTTGGTAGTAATAGTCTTCTATATTCTACTTGGTCCTTGTTACTGTTTCTTCCTATTCCTTTTAATTAATAATTTTGCTGCCATGGTCAGAGAATCAATGCAAATCTTTTGTCGCTGGAGTTTGTCGAAGGGACAGTGTGCGACATTAGCTAGAAAATCCTCGAACACCCCGACGATGGCGGTGAGAGCAGCGGTGAGTGTTCATACAGTAATTTCCCGAGAAAGCAACTGCCTGGAAACAATTCATAATAACAGAGTACGCATCTATTTCAAGGTCGTACCAAGCAATACTATTGCATTGTAGCTGTGCTTCGTACCCGAAACTTGGACAGACGAGAATTATTGACTTCTTGTTGGTGAATAATTGGCGGCATTGATTGACACTGCGACCCCAGCAATATCCACAACAACTCACCTTCTTGCTCATCAGCAACAGGAGCCTCGAACCCTCGCCTACTGTTTCCCATCACCCCTATAAATTGAGAAAAGCGAGCGCCTTGACAGATTCAAATCGTCAATCCGACCAAACAATCTACACAAGACAAACTCATAATTAATAATACGAACAACCACAAACATGGCTTCCGTGGGATTATTACCGGCATCCCTCTTGAGTCAACTTCAACAAATTGTGGAACGATCCAACAAGTGCAGTGCTGGTATTCGCGTCATTTTGCTCAGTACTGCCGAAGGAGTTCCCTTGGGCCGAGTTTATGCCGATACAAGTCAACCATTGAACGAAGAAGTGTTGAGTGCTATTGAATCAACGTGGTACGTACTATTC